>ERZ1370068.5562-contig-4583_pt1 | contig 52716 bp, 60 predicted proteins | sample MGYA00561227_ERZ1370068 | MGnify/ENA primary metagenome ERZ1370068 (study PRJEB38410, sample SAMEA6850437) | metagenome | study: Metagenomic assessment of the ecological functions of the soil: analysis of the soil microbiota associated with the... | reverse complement strand
GTGACATGCCGTTCAGTTACGTATTGCTCTTCGCGATCGTCCGCCTGGCGTAGCATGAGGCCTTCCTTCCTGAAGGATGTTCGCGATCTTGGAGTCACTCGAGCGGCCGGCGCTGATCTTCCGCCTCGATGATCTTCCTGATCCGCTGCTTGATCGTGACCGACGAGACGCTCTCATCGCATGCGACGCTGGTGCCGCTGTGGAAGAAGCATCTTCATCTCGTGACGCCTTGCGGCGCGGCGATTCACCTTGTTGTTCACCACGCGCGAGACGGTCGACTCGTGCATGCCGATGTCGTTCGCCACGTCCGCCGCAGGACGAGCGGCCGCAGGTGCTCGATGCCGTGATCGAGAGAACGGGCGCTGGAAGCTGATGATGCTCGTCGCGACCTTTGATGATCGTCTTCTGCCGCCGATCGACCGATTTGAGAGCCGAGAGCGCAGCGCGGAACTTGTCCTTGACGTCAGGCCCGCGTCTCGTCCGACGCCTCGCCGCCCTTGTCGAGCAACGCCGCGCGATAGACCGGGCCGATCCGCTGCCACGGCAGGCCGTCCTCGTTCAGCACCGCCCGGTAGCCCTCGTCGGTCTTGATGATGTAGACGTCGCGGGAATCACGCATCTCGCGATTCGGCGGCACTGTACCGTGAGCCGGGCTTTGGATCGAGCTGCTGTTGATGACGCTCGATGTGCGCTTGACCTCTTACGGCTCGATCGACCGGCGCGCGAGCTCGGGAATCCGCGGTGGTCTGCAGCAGTCGCGAGATGGTCGCGCACGAGCGTCTCGCCGGCGTCCCAACCGGGCCGAGATGGCGGGGATCTGCAGCAGCAGGCACTCCTGCAGGTCGCGCGCGCCGACGCCGATCCGGATCGAACTTCTGGATCGTGATCGAGCGCACGCTCGACGAGCGTCATGTCCCAATCGCCGAGCGCGGCGATCTCCGTCCACCGAGGCGACGAGATAGCCGTCGTCGTCGATGTTTGCCGACGATTACCGGCGGCACCTGGCGTCGCGGAGCGCCTCGTCAACGGCACTGCAGGTTGAAAGGCTGCCACATCAGGGTGGTCGGCCAGCGGGCTTTTCGGCGAGGAGGAAGCGTGTTCTCGATCGGGGGAAGCTCGCTGACCTCCTGCGGCTGACGCGGCCGGTAGCCACTATCGTCGAGACACTCGCCAGAAGCAGTTATCGTAGTCCGCGATCGTCCGCGAGTGTCTCTTCCTCGCGCACGGGCTTCTCAGCGGGCTCGGGCTGCGCCTCGACGGCGTGGCGGCCTGCTCAGCGCCCGGTCTACAGATCTTCGGTGGGCGTTTCCTCGAGCGGTGGATTCTCCGCCATCTCTCCTGGTTCAGGAGGTCCGCCAGCTCGAGTGTCGGCATCGGCGGCAGCTCGAGGTTTCGCCTCCTGCCACGTTGACGTGGCGTCGGAACGAGCTTCTGAACGAGCCGCGCGTGGAGCTTCTGCTGAATGGCTCATTTCGTAAGCATCTGTATCGCCTGACCTCAATCTTAGTCCAGTTTCGCGAAGGCGATCTGTCCGGTCCAGACGGAAATCCTACGGCGCCGAGGTAAATCCGCCCGACTTCCTCGTCGGCGGCAGTACGCTGCCCCGTGCACTTTGCGAAAAAACCACGCCATCGTGAGCGATATACGCCCGATCCGTGATGCGGAGCGATCTCCCGCACGATGTGGTCTGGATCACCAGGACGCCGATCCCGCCGTTCCTTCCGAGGTGGCTGAAGATATTGCGTTGAAGAGTTTCACCGACCGCGATCAGGATCCGATCCCCGAGGGGCGCCTGTCTGGCGCGCACGAGCCTCTGGGCGGTCCATGGCGAGGGCACGCGTGATCTGGCGCGGCTGGCAGCTCGCCAGCCCGACAGCGTCTGCCGCCCTTCGACCGCCGCGAGCGGTCGTCAGGTTGAGCTCGGCGTTATGCGAGCTCGCGCCGAGCTCGCGCCTGATGACCGCCGTTCGACGGCACGGTCTCGAGAATGGCGCGCACGTTCTGCTCGACCGATCGGCCCGCGAAACACGGACGGCTCCCTGCGGCGGGTAACCAATGCCTGCGCGCGCCGGATGCCATCGGATCCGAGGTGAGCGTCGTGATCTGTCGACGCACGACCTTCAGCCGGTGTCGGGACCGACGAGCGGCTTCGATCGACCATCGCGAACGTCGTCGTTCCTCCCTGCCCCGATTCAGGCCCGAGCAGAGTCGACGACTGACGCCCGGACGACACCTCGAGATCGGCGATTCCTCACGACCGTGACCGCCGCGTACGACTTTGGTGAGGCTCGCCGGTGCGGAGTCGTCGCCATCTGATGTCGCCTATGATGGTGTGACGTTTGATCTAGCGCAAAAACAACCATGCACCTTATGACGATGATGGCGATGGTGGCATTATGTCACGTCGCCCACATATGTTATCGCGAATGGATCCACGACGCTGACCACGGCATGAGTCAGCACCCGCGAGGCCACTCACCTGGTGACTTTTTCGAACGGATCCGTCCCGTCCGCGGTTGAAGCAGGCTTTGATCATGAGCCCCGCGGGTGGGGTCGCACTGTGCCGGGGCCCTTGCGCGCCCGCCGCCTGCAGGCTGGCGCGGCGACTACCGCGAGGACAGGCCATGCCGGAGCGACGTAGATGTCAGGCCGCGACCTCGTAGTCCAGGATCTCGCCGGTGGCGGCTATAACAGCCGCCCGGCATCCTGGGCGAAGAACTTCCCTCGCTCACCCTCGGCGATGCATCTGCTCGAGCTGATCGGCCTTCTTTCGCCAGCAGCAGACCGAATCAGCTGGCCGACGGTCTCTCCGCCGTCGGTAGCTCTTCATCGCGACCTGGTGGCTTCCACTGCTTGCCTTCGTAGGTGGCCGATGCGCTTCGCATCGTCAAGCGAGTGCTGGAACACGGTGTGCGGTGACCGCAGCCGGGCCATTCCGGCCGCGCATTTGGCTCGCCGTCGATTGCCGCCGACGACCTGCACGGTCGATACCTCAGAGCTGCCGTGCTCACGCGTGCCGGCTCCGGCGGCCGAGGTACTGGCTGCGTCGTCGATCAGAGGTGCGGATCTACGGCTGCACTGAGCACTTCGCTGCGCCCCTGAGACATCACCCGGGCGAAGCCTGCGCGCCGTGCCCGTACCAGGCGGCTTTGCCGCTCGCGTTCGTGCATGCGAACGTCTCGGCCAGTGGCCCCTGATCGGCTCTTTGTCGCAGCAAGTATGAAGCGCCGCCGGACCGCTTTGCCCGACGCGTCCGAGATCCGGCTGGGTCAGCGTCCGCCACCGTGCCGGTGGCCTTGAGGATCGTGCGACGTCGTGTTGATCTCGATGACGTTCCCGTCCACCTGGACCTCGCGTCGTCCGTGACGCGTTCCGGATGCGCTTCGGCGCACGCTCGCCTCTGCGCCGCAGAATCTGGCGAGTCCAAAAACTGCGCCCCGTGTCTCTCGGCGAGATGTCCGCCCCGGCGCTTTCATCGTGCCGTCCGCGAACTCGACGTTCTGCCGGAACTCGGCCGTGTCGGTCGCATCCAGTCGTCGCTTTGGGCGTCAGGACCAGCTGTGCGGACGTTGCGCGCCCGCGCGTCGAGTTTGCGCGAAGGCCGCCGGCCACGTAGCGCCGTTCTCGGGCACGACACGTCCTTGTCGGAAGACGGCGGCCTTTGAGCCCCTGCTACACGTCACCGCAGTCGCGGTCATCGCTGGCGCAGAAGCGAAGCTCGGTGCGGGCGGGTTCGTCGCTAGTCTGTGCCCGGCAGGATGACTTCCACGATCCTGCGCGTCGAGGTCTGGTCAGCGTCCGGCCATACCGGCGCGGTGTTCACGTCGATGCGCGGAAGCCGCTGGATCGACTTGCAGCAGCTTTCGGCTTCCGTGAGGATGACCGACGCCTGGCTCACCAGCGCCGCGTGCTGCAGCTGTTCGTCCGTCGAGGCTGAAGCGTCAGCGTGATGTTCTCCGCGTAGCATTTCCCGGCGTGCCACCGTCTTGCGCGCTGAAGCGGCGTGACACTGCCGTGCCCACGCAGCTCCGAGATGCCGGATCGACTGCTTTCGTCCTCGGTGAGCTTACAGAGTCGCGATAAGCTCGCCGAACAGCGTGTCTTGTCTCGGGGTCACGATCGTCGCGTTACTGATCGAGGAAGAGCGAGCTTCACTTTGCCGCGCCGGAGCATCATCACCCGGATCGTCGCCCCGGCGACGCCCCCTTCCCGCGGATCGAGGCTGCGACCGCGGCGCTCTGCCTGGTCGAGCAGCTGGAACGTCGGCGCTGATCCCGGTTGTAAATCGCGCCGACGCACGCTCCTCCGGAGAGTCGCGCCTTCTCGAACTTCACCTCGCCCCGCGGCATGGTGACAGCGATGCTCGTGGCACGTCCCGGCAGGTGGCGCGCCCGGTCTCGAGCTCGAGTCCGTCGCCGCGTCTTCATCCGGACGTGGCCGACGACGGTCACCTCGCCGGGCAGGTTGGCGTCGTTCACGCCATGGCCCTGCGTGCCTCGAGCGTGTCGCCCCCGAGAGCTCGAAGGCCGGCTAATCGGTCGAGAACCGCTTGATGTGGACCTTCACTCGAAGTGATTCCGGCCGTCTCTCGTAGTGGCGGCTGGACGCGCAGTCGAGTCTCGGCGCGCGTCTTGCCGGTCGAGTAGTCCGGCATGACCAGCCGTCCGACGCCGCCTTCCATCTTGGCGGTCTTGTCCGCAGGCGGGTATCGATCTTTCGTGCTGGGCGCCGTGACCGGCGCGCTCTGCCGGCGCAGCACGAAGAGCGCGATCGCGGCGCTCCACGCCGATCACGCGGCGATCACGAGCCGCGCGAGCTTCTGCCAGGTCACGAGACGCGACCGCCCCTGCCGACGATCGGACATCAAGCCACGGTCAGCTCTGTCGATCTTCTCCCTGGAACTCGCCCTGATCGAGCGAATACGCGAGCTCGAAGCCGAAGCGATTGGCGTTGAGGATACTCCTCGCGCTCTGCCGGCGCGCCACGCGATGGCGCGCGGAACGACCGCGCCCTTGTCCTGCCGCAACAGGAGCGCCAGGTGCCGTTCCTTCAGACGTCGCGGCGGCGGCTCGAAGCAGCTCGACGGGCGCGGCCCGGAATACCGGCTGGGATTGGCGGCGCCCCGAACGGACCGAGGCGCGCTAAGCGCCTCGATCACGTCGCCGGAAATCTCGCGCAGCCCCAGCGGCGAATCGATCGCGCAGGCGCGGCACCGAAATCCTCCGGGCCCAGCCGGTCGTTGCGCGATGGCCGCGACCGGCGGCGCAGCTCGCCGATTCGCTCGATTCGATGCGTCATGCCCGCGGCCTGCCGGTGGTCCGCCGAACTCGGATGAAGACGTCCGCGCACGCTCTCGAGCGCACCCAGCAGGTCGAACGCCGGGATGCTGCGCGCCGATCCGTGCGCCAGGCCGTCGTCCACCGACAGCACGATCGTCGGCTTGCTGTAAAGCTCCGCCAGCTTGGACGCCACGATGCCGATCACGCCTCGGTGCCATCCGTCACCGGCGACGACGAGCAGAGTTCTGCGCCGCCGATGTCCGGATCGTTCTCGATCATGCGTCGGCGCTTCGGCGAGGATGTCGGCCTCCTGCTCCTGGCCGCTCGGTGTTCTCTTCTCCCGAGGCTGCGGGCCATGCTCGCGGGCGCGGCTCGTCGTGTCGCCGTCGCGGCCGCGCATGAGCAGCAGATCCAGCGCCATGTTCGGCCGAGCTCATCCGTCCGGCGGCGTTCAGCCGCGGGGCCAGGACGAAGCTGACGTGAAAGCTGTCGATGGTTCGCGCCCGGCCAGCCCGCGCTCTGCGAGCAGCGCCTCGAGGCCGGCGCCGTGCGGTCCGCGCGACGAGCCGCCGAGCCCGCACCGCGCGATGACGCGGTTCTCGCCGACGAGCGGCACGACGTCGGCCAGCGTGCCGATCGCCGCGACCTTCACGAAGTGCGGCAGCGAGTCGCGCGCCGCGCCCGCTCGCCAGCGAAGAGCGCCGTGGACGAGCTTGAGCGCGACGCCGACGCCGGCCAGGTTCTTGTCGGGATATCGCGCAGTCGGCGCGCTTCGGATTGATCACCGCCAGCGCATGCGGCAGCGTCGGCCTCCGGCTCGTGATGGTCGGTGATGATCAGGTCGAGCGCCGAGCTCGCGCGCGCGATCGGCCGCCTCCGTCGCGCGGATGCCGCAGTCGACCGAGACGATGAGCGCGCGCGCCGGCCGCGTGCGAGACGCTCGACCGTGGCCGGCTGCAGGCCGTAGCCGTCGCGCAACCGATCCGGGACGAAGTGCACCGACGTCCCCGCCGAGCAGCTCGATCGCGCGGCGAAGAATCGACCGTCGACGTGACGCCGTCGACGTCGTAGTCGCCGTGAATGGCGATGCGCTCACGGCGGGCGATGGCGGCGAGAATGCGATCGACGGCCTCGCGCATGCCGGTCGAGCAGAAACGGATCGTGGAGCTGCGTCGAGGTCGCGGGTGCGGAACCGCCGCGCCGCAGCCGGGATCGTCGAGCCCGCGCTGGCACAGCAGCCGCGCGATCACGGCAGGCACGCCGCAGCGCCGCTCGCCGTGCGCGGCCACGCGGCTGCGTCGACCGGGCACATCCTCCCAGACCCGTCGAATCATCAGCTCGACGTGCTCCGGCGAGCCTCGTCGTCGATCCGGACTGACGGCCGTCGACGGCCGTCCGTCGACCCATCGCGCGGAACTTCTGATAGCGCGCGTCGAGCCGCGTCGGCCGGCGGCCATCGCCTGCGAGGACGGTCAGGTGACGCGCCGATGCGCTTCGTCGCACGAGCGCCGGCCGCCTGCTCGTAGTCCGAGTGCGCGCCGCCGATCGGCTCCTTGACGATCTCGTCGATCGAGCCCGAGCGCACGAGCATGTCCTGGCGCGGTGATCTTGAGTGCCTCGGCCGCCTCGACCTTCCGCGCCGCGTCGCGCCACAGGATCGCGGCGCAGCCTTCCGGCGGGATCACGCTGTAGACGCGAGAACTCCTGCATCAGCACGCGGTCGCCGACGGCGATGCCCGAGCGCTCCGCCGCTGCCGCCCTCGCCGCACACGACGACGACGATCGGCACATCGAGCAGCGCCATCTCGCGCAGGTTGAGCGCGATCGCTTCGGCGACGCCGCGCTCCTCCGACTCGATTCCCGGATACGCCGCGGGCGTGTCGACGAACACGACGATCGGGCCGCTGAACTTCTCGGCCATCCGCATCACGCGCAGCGCCTTGCGATAGCCCTCCGGGCTTGGCGTAGCCGAAGTTGCGGAAGATCTTCTGCTTCGTATCGCGGCCCTTCTGGTGGCCGACGATCGCGACCGGCTCGTCGCGTGAAAGAACCGAGCCCGGTGACGATCGCCGTGTCGTCGGCGAAGCGGCGATCGCCGTAGCAGCTCGGTGAACTCCGGTGAACAGCCGCTCGACGTAATCGAGCATGCACGGCCGGTTCGGATGCCGCGCCACCTGCACGACGCTGCCACGGCTCGAGCGCCGGCATAGATCTCGGCGCGGAGCTCGTTGGCGCGGCGTCTCGAAGCCGCGCGATCGGGCGCCCTGGCGCTCGGCCGTCTGCGGCATCAGCCGCAGCGCCTCGATCTCCTTCAGGAGGACCGCGACCGGCTCTTCGAAATCGAGCGTATCGGGCATTCATCCTTCGCTCGTTAATGAGGCATCGGCGATGGCTGGGCAAGACAATCGGTGCACGCGACTGGCGGCTCCACGAGCCGCCGGACGAGAGCTCGCCCGCATCAGCGAGCGTTCGAGCGGTACCGCGCCGATCCGCAGACCGCCTCGACGTCGCTGCACGAACGCGATCGCTCGGCTGGATGCGGCGCGTGCGGTAGCTCGCGTGCGCACGCGCGGCCTGGCCGTTCTGGTCGACGACGAACGAGACGCGGCGATCGCCCGGGATGCCGCTCGAGCGACGCTCGGCGAGCGGCGCATCTGCGCCTTGCCGAGCGCCGCCGCCGGCGAGCCGGATCTCGACTTCGCGCACGGCGCGTTCGCGCGCACGCGTCGAGCGGCGTGATCTCGGACGACGACGAGCCGGCTCGACTTCGTCGTCGCGCTCGCACTTCTGCCGCGCACGAGCAGCATCGCATCGTCGACGATCAGCCCGCCGTAATTCGCGAACGCCTCCGGGAAGACGACCGCCTCGACCTTCGGCGACTGTCCTTCGAGCATGAAGACGGCCATCCGGTCGCCCCGGCTTGGTCTTGAGCGGACGCAGGCCGGTGACGACGCCGCCGATCGACGTCAGTCGTCTCCGACTGCGTGAGCTCCGCGGGACGCGTCGACCGCCGCCGAGCGCGAGCATTCGGCATAGCGCTGGAGCGGATGACCGCGACATGTACAGTCCGAGCGCTTCCTTTTCGAAACGCGAGCGCTTCGGCTTCGACCACGCGCGGCCTCCGGACAGCGCGACGCGTGTCCGTCGTTTGCTCGCCGGTCGTCCGTGTCGCCGCCGAACAGCCGGACCTGGCCCTGGTCGCGATCGCTGCTGATGGCGGCTGCCGTGGTCGAGGATGCGATCCAGGCCCGCGAGCAGCCGCGGCCGCCACGCGAGAGGTACTCGTCGCGCCGCCCGGCGCGAGCGAGTCGAACGCGCCGGCCTTGATCAGGCTCTCGAGCACCTTCTTGTTCACGAGCCGCAGGTCGATGTGCTCGGCCAGCGCGAACATGCGACGTGATCGCGCCGCCGAGCTGTCGCGCCGCGTCTCGAGGATGCGACGCGATCGCGCCTCTCGCCCGCGCCCTTGACCGCGCCGAGACCAGAACCGCACGCCCTCGGGCTGCGACGACGAACTGCCACTGGCTCTCGGTTGATGTCGGGCGGCAGCATCGGGCACGCCGAGTTCGCGGCATTCGGCCAGGTACAGCGCGACCTTGTCGGAGTTCTGCGACTCGATCGTCAGGAGCGCCGCCATGAAGTGCCGCGGGTAGTTCGCCTTGAGTACGCCGTCTGATACGCGAGCAGCGCGTAGGTCGTCGAGTGCGCTTTCGGAAGCCGTAGCCGGCGAAAGTACTCGATGAGCTCGAAGATCTTGGTCGGCCTTCTTCTCCGGAATGCCGTCGCGCCTTGCAGCCCGTCGATGAAGCTGTCGCGCTGCGCCTGCATCTTGGCGGCGTCTTTCTTGCCCATCGCGCGGCGCAGCTCGTCGGCCTGTCCCAGCAGTGAAGCCGGCCAGCTCGCTCGCGAGGCGCATGACCTGCTCCTGATAGGCGATGACGCCGTAGGTCTCCTTGAGGACCGGCTCCATCTGCGGCAGCTCGTACTTGATCTCGACGCGGCCGTGCTTGCGCGCGATGTAGTCGTCGACGACGCCGCCGCGCAGCGGGCCGGGCCGGTAGAGCGCGTTCGAGCGCGATCAGATCCTCGAGGCACTGCGGCTTGGCCTTGCGCAGCGTGTCGCGCATGCCCGAGCTCTCGAACTGGAACACGCCGTGCGTCTGGCCGTTCTGGAAGATCTGATACGTCTTCGCGTCGTCGAGCGGCAGCGTCGCTCGAGGTCGATGCGTCTCGCCCGTCGTCTCCTTGATGTGCTTGACGGCGTCGTCGAGCAGCGTGAGCGTGCTGAGGCCGAGGAAGTCCATCTTCAGGAGGCCGACGCGCTCGATCTCCTTCATCGCCCACTGCGTCGTGATTTCGCCGTCGTCCTTCTGGCTCTGGTAGAGCGGGACGAACTCGGTGAGCGGCCTCGGCGCGATGACGACGCCGGCGGCGTGCACCGAGGCGTGGCGGGTCATGCCCTCGAGCCGCCGGGCGACGGCGAGCAAGTCGCTGGACGCGCGTCGTCCCGCTTCTCGAGCTCGGCCAGCGCCGGGCTCTCCTCGAGCGCCATGTCGAGCGTCATGTCGAGCTGGTTCGGGATCAGCTTGGCGACGCTGATCGACCTCGGAGATCGGCATCTCCATCACGCGGCCGACGTCGCGCACGACCGCGCTGCGCCTTCATCGTGCCGAACGTGATGATCTGCGCGACGTTCTCGCGGCCGTACTTCTCGGTGACGTACGCGATGACCTCGCCGCGGCGCCGCTCGCAGAAGTCGATGTCGATATCGGGCAGCGACACGCGCTCGGGATTCAGGAAGCGCTCGAAGTACAGATCGAAGTGCAGCGGATCGACGTCCGTGATCCGCAGGCAGTAGGCGACGAGGCTGCCGGCCGCCGATCCGCGGCCCGGCCCGACCGGGAATGCCGCGCTCGCGCGCGTAGCCGGATGAAATCCCAGACGATCAGGAAGCTACCCGGGTACTTCATCCGCTTGATCATGCTCGATCTCGTACGCCAGCCGCGCTTCGTAGTCCGGCGATCGGGCGCCGCAGCTCGCCGCGCGCTCGCGAGCTCGCTGCAGCCGCGGCAGCCGCGCGTCGAAGCCCGTCGCGCACGATCTGCTCGAAATACGACGTCCGACCGTGAAGCCCGGCGGCACCGCGAAGTTCGGCAGGTGCGCCTCGCCTTCGGCCGAGCGTGACGTTGCAGCGCTCGGCGATGCGCATCGGTGTTGGCGCAGCGCGCTCGGGATAGTCGCCGAAGACCGCCGCCATTTCGTCGGCCGTCTTCAGGAAGAACTGATCGCCGTGATAGCTGCAGGCGCTTCTCGTCGCTGACGCTCTTGCCCGTGCCGATGCACAGCAGGATGTCGTGCGGATGCTGGTCGGTCTGCGCGCAGGTAGTGCACGTCGTTGGTGCACGACGAGCGGCAGGCTCGAGCTCGCGCGCGATCGGCAGCGAGGCCGCGTGTTGACGACGCGCTGCTCCTCGATGCCCTGATCACTGCATCTCGAGGAAGAAGTTGCTCGGGCCGAGGATGTCGCGGTACGTCGCGGCGGCCTCGCGCGCGCCTTGCGCGCCTGCTCGGTGCGAGATGCCGGTGGCGACCTCGCCCTTCAGGCAGCTGCTGAGGCCGATCAGGCCCGTCGCGTGCTGGCGCGAGCAGCGCCTTGTCGATGCGCGGCTTGTAGTAGAAGCCCTCGGTGTAGCCGGCCGAGACGAGCTTGATGAGGTTGTGGAAGCCCTCGGTCGTCTCCGCCAGCAGCACCAGATGGTTGGCCGTCTCGCCCGGCTGCGCCCGATCGATCCGTCCGATCGCCCGGCGCGACGTACACTCGCAGCCGAGAATCGGCTTGACGCCGCGCTTGCGCGCCTCGTCGTGGAAGATGACCGCCGAGAACAGGTTGCCGTGCTCGGTCACGGCCACCGCCGGCATCTTCAGCTCGGCGCGCCTGGTCGAGCAGCTCGCCGATCCGGCAGCGCGCCGTCGAGCAGCGAGAACTCGGTGTGCAGGTGGAGGTGGACGAATTCGGTCATGTACACGCGTGCACTCACCGGCAGCTCCCGCACTCTCGCGGACTCCGGCGACTCCTGGCTATTCCCACTCGATCGTCGCCGGCGGCTTCGAGCTGATGTCGTAGACGACGCGGTTGATGCCGCGCACCTCGTTGACGATGCGCGACGAGATGCGCGGCGAGCAGGTCGTGCGGCAGCCGCGCCCAGTCGGCGGTCATGCCGTCGCGGCTCTCGACGGCGCGGATCGCGACCGTGTACTCGTAGGTCCGCTCGTCGCCCATCACGCCGACGCTCTGCACCGGCAGCAGCACCGCGAACGACTGCCACAGCCGCCGATACCAGCCGGCCTTGCGGACTTCCTCCGCGACGATCGCGTCGGCGCGGCGCAGCAGCGTCGAGCCGCTCGCGCGTGATCGCGCCGAGCAGCCGCACCGCCAGGCCCGGGCCCGGGAAACGGCTGGCGCCACGACGAACTCGTCGTCGAGGCCGAGCGTCGCGCCCGACGCGCGCGCACTTCGTCCTTGAAGAGCTCGCGCAGCGGCTCGACGAGCTTGAACTGCATCCGCTCGGGCAGGCCGCCGACGTTGTGGTGGCTCTTGATCACCGCCGACGGCCCGACGACCGACACGCTCTCGATCACGTCCGGATAGAGCGTGCCCTGCGCGAGAAAGTCGAACCGTCCGAGCTCGTGCGCGCGCCGCTCGAACACGTCGATGAACGTCGCCGCCGATGATCTTGCGCTTCTGCTCCGGGATCGGTGACGCCGGCGAGCCGATCGAGAAACAGATCGCGTCGGCGTCGACGAAATCGAGCGGCAGCTGCAGCCGCTCGAACCGCGTGCGGACCTGCGTCGCCTCGTCGAGCCGCAGCAGCGCCGTTGTCGACGAAGATGCACGTCAGCCGGTCGCCGATCGCGCGGTGGATGAGCAGCGCGGCGACCGTCGAGTCCACGCCGCCCGACAGCCCGCAGCACCACGCGCCCGTCGCCGACCTGGTGCGCGGATGCGCGCCGTCGCTCTCCTCGACGAACGACGCCATCGTCCAGTCGCCGCGGCAGCCGCAGACGCCGAACGCGAAGTTGCGCAGGATGTCGAGCGCCGCGCTCGGTGTGCACGACTTCGGGATGGAACAGCAGCGCGTAGAGCCGGCGACTCGGCGACTTGGCCATCGCGGCGATCGGGCGCGTTCGCGCTGCGTCGCGACCACCGACGAAGCCGCGGGGCGCGCCGGCGACGAAGTCGCCGTGGCTCGCCCACGACGCGCATCGTCGCGGCACGTCGTTGAACAAGGCAGCGGGCGTGGCCCGTTCTCGAGCACGTTGACGACCGCGTGGCCGAACTCGCGCTGGCGGCGCGCGCGCGACCTCGGCCACCGCAGCGCGTCCGCCATCAACTGCATGCCGTAGCAGATGCCCAGCACCGGCATGCCCGAGTCGTAGACCAGCGGGATCGCATTTCGGCGCGCTCGGTTCCGACACGCTCTTCGGTCCGCCCGACAGGATGATCCCGATCGGGTTGTCGCGCGCGAATCTTCTCGATCGGCGTGTCGAGGCGCGCACGACTTCCGAGTAGACCGACAGCTCGCGCAGCCGTCGTGGCGATGAGTTGGGTGTTACTGCAGAGCCGAAATCAGGACGATGATGGTTTCGTGGTTCACGAAGGGCGCCCGAGGTTAGACGCTGATTATAACGGTGTGTCCGGTCGACTCACCACAACATGTTGTAAGTGCACTTGCCCTGACCTTCGTGTTGACGTTCGTTGTCTGCGCGCAGTCGAGCCGAGCCCGCGCCCTTCCCGTCGCCGGCACGCACACCGCAAAGGTCGACAACAGGCCGCCCTCCCTCGTCCCGATTCGGACGCTGTGCGGACGCTCGCGCTCAACAACCAACTCACGGTCGCGCCGGCATAGCGCAGAAGGAGCGCGCGTTCTTCGCGATCGCCGGCGATCGGATCCGTCGCCCACGACCTGTCGACCGGGAAACAGCTGTGGCTCGTGTCCGCCAAACCGCAAATGGACCTGATCGCGGGCGACGGTGTGCTGTTTTCCTCGAGCCTGACACGCTGACCGCATTGCACACCGCCGACGGCAGCGTCGGCGTGGACGCTGCCGTTTGCCGAGCCGCTCGCGGTTCATCCGGTCTGGGACATCGGGTGGTTGATCGTGGCGGCAACGTCGGGATCGATCAGCGCCGATGCGTGCGGCCGACGGGTCGACGATCTGGTCGCGCGATCTCGGCTCGCCCGCGCACGCCCTGCCGGCGCTTCGCGGCGGATCGTGTCACGTGCCGACCGCGGATTCGCGCATCGTCGCGCTTCGCGTCGATACGGGTGCGCCGGTGTGGCAACGTAGCTCGGCAGGACCGGCCGATGAGATTATCGCGTTGACCGATCGGATCTACGCGGGATCTGACGACAACTATTTCTATGCGATCGCGACGAAGGACGGCCGCGTCGACTGGCGGTGGCGCACCGGCGGGAGACGTGATCGGCGTGCCGATCGCCGACGAGCATCGCGTCTACTTCGTCGCCCTGGACAACGTCGTTACGCGCGCTGAACCTCAGGTTCGGGCGTGCAGCGGATGGATGAAGACGCTGCCGCTGCGGCCGATGACCGGTCCCGTGCGAGCCGGCGGGCCATCGTGGTGACCGGCTTCGCGCCGACATTGCGTGCGTTCAACGTGTCGGACGGCGTGAAGCATCAGGCGAGATTCCAGCGGCGCCCGAGGTCGCAGCCCCCGCCCTATGTCTTCGACAATCCGGTGACCAAGCTCCCGAACCTGCTCTTCGTGGTCCGCGATATCGCCACCGGCGCGACCGCGAATCTGATCACGCGCAGCTTCGAGCCGACGCTGGCGCCCGTTGCGCCGCTTCCCAACATCGTCACCTTCGGCTCGCCGACGACAACGACTCCCAAAGTAGCGCGACGGCTTCAGCCGCAGCAGAGACGGTCGCGGGTTCGCGGACGGCCTGGCCAGACGGCGGATGCCTTCTTCGATCCGCTCGTGCGACGGCGCTGGAGAACGCGAGCCGCGCATACTGACTGCGACGGCCATCGACGAAGAACGCGCTGCCGCGCCACGTAGACGACGCCGTGTGCACGGCGCGATCGATCGTCAGCGCGTCGGTATCGACCTCGCTCCGCGAACGACGCCCAGAGGAAGAAGCCGCCTTTCGGCTGCGGCCACGCGACGAGGTCGCCGAGCTCACGGGTGAGCGCCTGCTCCATGTCACGCGCCGTTTGACACTGGTAGTAGCTGCGCAGCGTCGGCAGTCGCGCGCTCAGCGAGCCGCGCTTCCACAACCTCGTCACGATGCGCTGGTCGAGCGCGCCGCTGCACAGGTCGGCCGCCGCGCCTGGCGACCTCGATCTTCGGCGGCGATCGGCGGCGGCGCGGCCATCCACGCGACGCGGAAATCCCGGCGCCAGCGTTTTCGAGAAGCTGCTCATGTAGACGACGCGCCCCTCGGCATCGTGTCAGCCTTGATCGGTCGCGTCTCCGCCGCGCCGGCCGCATCGTCGAAATGCAGCGCGCCGCACGGGTCGTCTTCCACGATCAGGACGTCGCGCCGCGACGCCCATTCGAGCGAGGCGCCGTCGCTTCTCCAGACCGATCAGCAGTCCGGTGGGATTCTGAAAGTTCGGCACGACGTAGAGGAACGCGATTCGCCGTCCGGCGCCGCGCTCGTGCGTGCCAGACCCGATCGAGATCCTCGAGGTCGATGCCGTCGGCGTCCTGGCGGATGCCGACTCAGCGTCGCCGCCGTACGTTGTTGAACGCGGTGATCGCGCCGGCGATGTGCGGGCAGCTCCACCAGGACGACGTCGCCGGGATCGACGAACACGCGGGCGCAGAGATCAGGCCCTGCTGCGAGCCGGTGGTGACGACGATCTCCGTCGACGCCGGCCGTGACATTGCCGATCGGCGAGTATCTGCGGCAGCGCCTCGACCAGCGGCCGGTATCCGCGCGTCGGCCCGCATTGAGCACGGTCGCGTCCGACCCGTCGAGCACCGACGCGGCGACGTCGCGAAATTCGTCCCACGCGAAGATGTCAGGCGCCGGGAACCCCGGAGCGAACGAAATCAGGTCCGGTCATCCGCAGGCCGAGCGCGCCCATCTTCCGGATGGCCGACTCCTGCATCGTGGCCGCCGCGCGCGAATAGAGTCTGTCGTAGCTGATAGCCGGCATAGAGGGTGATGTAGGCGCCAAGCGCCGTGAGGCCGAGATACTCGAAGACGAGGCCGCGGACGAGCAGCGCCGCCAGCTGCAGCGGGAAGACCGCGAGGCCGACGAGCGGCACGAACGCGATCAGGCCGACGCCCGACCACGCCAGCGCCGACGCGAACGTGGCGGCGATGACGAGCGCGAAGACGATGACGAAGACGCCGACCAGATGGCGGAACTCCGCACGGACGAAGCGGGCCACGGCGCGGCAGGCGCGGCCGACGCCGACGCCCTCGACCGCGATGGCAATCTGCATCAGCAGATACAGCAGGTTGACGAGCGTGATCCAGGCGACGAGCGCCGCCGCCGAGAGCGCCGCGATGAAGGTCCAGCCGACGATCAGCACCCGCCCGCTGACCGCCTGGTAGCCGCGGACGATCACGATCACATAACTGCCGATCGACAGCGCGTAGACCAGCATCAGCAGGAAGCCAAGGGCGAGATACGGCCGGAACAGCCGCGCACACCTTCGGTGAACCTCTGCAAGGTGAACCTCGACGCGCTGCGCAGGCTCTCGAACGTGATCGGCTCGCGCTCGATCGCACCGGCCGCGTTGTTGCCGGCGAGCAGGACCTCGACGGTTCCGCCCTTGACCAGCGACATCAACATCGAGCCGCCGAACAGCACGACCGTGAACGCGGCGATGAACGCGACGAGCGCGACCGGCTCCGACATCGAGCGTGAATGCGATCGTCGTGAAGATGTCGCGCAGGTTGCCCTGCAGCAGTTCGGCGAGGTCGCCGCCGAGCAGGACGGCGACGAGGATCGCGGCGCCGACGATCGGCACGCCGAGCAGGACGTAGAACGTGGTCTGCGCGACGAACTGAATCGCGACGATCGGCCAGTTGGCGGCGGTGAGCAGCGCGCCGCGCTTGAGCAGATGCTTGAGGTCCAAGGGTGTGCTATGCGGGCGCTTTTCACTATAGCACCCGTGTATCCTGCAGATCTTCACTGGTGTCCACTCATCCTGCGTGTGGCGCGGGCCGGGCTCGTCGTGGCGCTGCTCGTCGCGCTCGTCGGCTGGGCGCTCGAGCGCCAGCGCTTCGGCTCGTCCGACGAGGCCGCGCTGGCGCGGGTCGAGCCGCGAGCTCCGCGACCGCTTCCGAGGCGAGCGCCGACACGCTCGGCAGCCCTTGGCAAAGCGCGTCGCGTCGAGCCGCGAGGCGGCTGGCGACGGCACGCGATAGCGCGAGCCTGACGCGTCTGTTCGAATCGTGCGCGGCAGCCATTCCCGATGACGAGGCCGGGCGGACCGGCATCACCATCTACGACGCGACGGCTCCGGCCGCTCGCGTGGGCCGGCCGCGTCTCCGACCTGCCCGCGCGCGCATCGACGGGCCGGCGACCTTGTTCGTCGCGCCCGGCGCGCTCGGCCCGCGGCTGATTCGGATCGAGCCGGTGATGAGCGGCGATCGATCGTCGACGCTCCGGCTCGCAACCGTCGTCGTCGAGCAGACGCTGGGAACGGCGACCGGCACGCCGGCGCCCGCGGATACGTTCAGCCTGGCGACCTCGATCGCGCCGGCATCCGTGCGCACGCCGCCGGCGATCGCCCATCCGCAAGCCGCGCGCGATCCGCAGTCGGCGATCCGCCTGGAGAACTCGTTCGTGATTCCGTCGCCGGACGGCGGCGTCCTGGTCGAGGCGGAGGTCTCGCAGCAGGACCTCCAATCGGCGCGCGAGCTCTGGACGCGCGGCGTGCGTGCGGCCGTGATCGCCGTGGTCGGCGTGACGCGCTGCTGCTGTGCGCCTGGCCGACCGTGGAACTGCGGCGGCGGGCGCCCGATGCCGGAAAGTTCCGCTCGCCACCGCCGCGGCCGTGGTGATGCTGCTGGCCGCGCGCGTGACGTTCTGGATGGCCACGGCTGCGGTCGTCGATGCGCCGGAGGCCGGATCTCCGCTCGATCTTCTGCTGACGCGCACTGACGACGGCTGCGCTGGCCTGGCTCGCCATCGATCTCATCGAGCGGCGGCGGCTGCAGCACGGCCGCGCCCGCGCCTGCTCATACCGTCGCTCGGCGCCGCGGCGGCGTGGACGGCTGCGTTCGCCGCGGCGGGATTCGCCGGCACCTGGCTGCGTGTGGCTCTACGAGCGGATCGTGCAGGCAGTCGTGTCGCATACCGACCTCGACCTGCTGCACTTTTCGTTGCACCCGATCAGCGCGGCGCGCCTCGGGATGACGTGCGCGCTCGTGCTGCTCGACGCCGCGATCATCTGGAGCGCCGCGGCGATGATCCGTGTGCCCGCGCTCGTCAGCCGTCCGCCGCGGAGCCTGGTCTGGCGCGGCGGTGCGGCGGCGGCGTGGGCGGCCGGCGTCCTCGTCGCCACGCTCGCGCTGCAGTTGCCGGGACGGCCCGCATCAGGTCGGCCCGCTCTGGGTCGCGATGCTCGGCGGTCGGCGGATCGGCGATCGTGCTGGCGCGCGTCGGCAGCAAGCTGCGCCGCGCCTCGCAGGCGGCGCGGCTCGTCGCCGTCTTCATCGCGCTGCTCGTGCCGGCGGTGGCGATGTATCCGTCGCTGTTCGCCTTTTCGACTGAAGCGAAGGAACTGCTCATTGCCGGCGAATACGGGCCGCAGGCGCTTCGTCAGCGGGACGATCTGCGGCTCCGGCTTGCGCACACGCTCGATCAGATCGACGCGCTGCGATCGCTGCCGCAGTTCGTCGCCACGCCGGCACGTCGAGCGACGCGTCCGGCGATGCGCCGACGACCGATCGCGCGTTCTTCGTCTGGTCGATGACCGATCTCGCCACGTACCGGCTGACGTCGGCGGTCGAGCGTACGGCGCGAACGGGCGGCTCGTGGATCGGTTCTCTGAATCTGCCGGAATCACGACCTCGCCCTACTTCCCGTCGAGCTGCGCCTGGGAGAGGGTGGCGGAAGTGTCACCGTTCGGATCGAGCGGTCGGCAGGTCCTGCGCGCGCAGCCGCGGCATCTGCGAGCGCGGCCGCCCGATCGGCGCGATCGTCGTCCGCGCGATGCTCGACTACCGGACGCTGCCGTTCATCTCGTCGCAGAGCCCGTATCTCGAGTCGCTGCGGCCGGACCGGCGAGGCGCGCGCCGAAGGCGTGTTCGGCCGTGACGTCGAGTTCGTCGTCTACGGATGGAGCCGCGCGCCGATCTACAGCTCGGACACCAGCGTCTGGCCGCTGCCCGATCCGGTGTTCCAGCGGATGGTCGAGTCGCGCGAGCCGTTCTGGGACGACGTCGCGCGCGACGGCGCGACTGTACCGCGTCTACTTTCTCAGCGATCGCGGCGGCATCTACGCGCTGGGCTATCCGGTGATCACGTGGTTCGGTCACTGCATCAACCTGGCCGAGCTGGTCGACGCTGACCGGCGTGCTGTATGTCGCGCTCGTCCTGGCGCACGATCTTCAACGCCGCTCACGTCGCGGACGCCGGCCAGCGGCCGCGCACTGCTGCGCGAGGTGCGCTCGAGCTTCTATCGCAAGCTGTTTCTCGCCTTCGTGGCGGTCGCGGTCGTGCCGGTCGTCGATTCTGGCGATCGCGCACGCGGACCTACTTCGCCGACGCAGCTCCGCGCCGGCGTCGAAGAAGCGGCGGCGAGGACGGTGACGGTGGCGCAGCGGCTGGTCGAGGACTACGCGACGCTGCAGCAGCGTGGTCGCCGGCGCGCTGGCGCGCGCTCGACGATCAGATCATGGTGCTGGTGCGACGCGCCATCGATCAGGACGTCAACCTCGTTCGACCGCGACGCATCTGCAGGCGACGAGCGCCCGCGATCTGTTCGCGTCGCAGCCTGCTGCCGATGCGGACGCCCGGCGAGGTCTATCAAGCCGATCCTGCTCGACCGGATGCCGACCTACGTCGGCGAGCGAGGAGGTCGGCGATCTGAGCTCATCTGCTCGCCGCGCGCGCCGGTCCGCGCCGGCGGACGCGAAGGGATCGTCACCGTGCCGCTGACGTCGCGGCAGCAGGAGATCGAGCTGCAGATCGACGAGCTCGATCGCCGCGTGCTGTCGCGGCGGTGCTCTTCAGCCTGCTCGGCGCCGCCATCGGCTACTGGATGGCGGAGCGCATCGCCGATCCGGTCAACCGCCTGACCCGCGCGACGCGGCGGATCGCGCGCGGCGATCTCGACGCGCGCATCGCGGCGACGTCGTCCGACGAGCTGCGCCGGCTGGTCGAGGACTTCAACCGCATGGCCGGCGGACCTGAAGCGCCAGCGCGGCCGAGCTCGAGCGGACGCAGCGCGCTCGAGGCGTGGGCCGACATGGCGCGGCAGGTCGCGCACGACATCAAGAACCCGCTGACGCCGATTCAGCTGTCCGCCGAGCACGCGCGGCGCGTGAACGTCGATCGCGGCCGCCCGCTGTCGCCGGTCACTCGACGAGTGCGTCGACGCGATCCTCACGCAGGTCCGGCTGCTGCGGCAGATCGCCGCCGAGTTCTCCAGCTTCGCCTCGTCGCCGACGCCGCGGCCCGAGCCGACGCCGCTCGCCGGCGCTGCTCGACGAAGTCGTCGACGCCGTATCGCGCCGGCCTGCGCAGGCCGCGTCGCGATCGCCGTCAACGTGCCACCCGGATCTGCCGCTCGGTCTACGATCGACCGCACGCTGTTCGCGCGCGCGCCTGACGAACGTGATTGAAAACGCGCTGCACGCGATGCCGGGCAGCGGCACGCTGACGATTACCGCGCTCGAGTCTGGCAGGACCGTCGTCGTCGAAGTGGCCGACACCGGCATCGGCATGGACGCCGACGATCTGGCGCGAATCTTCGAGCCGTACTTCTCGACCAAGGCGACCGGCACCGGCCTCGGCGCTGACCATCGCGAAGCGGAACGTCGAGTTGATTGGCGGAACGATCGAGGTCCGCAGTCAGCGCGGCGAAGGCACGACGGTGGTTATCACGCTCGCAATTCGCGGATTGACTCAACGCGCGACGCTCGTCGCGAGCCGATGGTTCGTCGCTGACGGTGGGCGTGGCGGGCGGCACGCCGTCGGACAACTGGCCGTAGCCGCCGCGCGATCGCACTCGCGTGATCGCCATGCCGATGAACGCGGATGCGAGATAGCTGTAGGCCATCGCCACGAGGACGAAGCGCGGATGCGTGGCGACGGCGACGATGCCGGCGGCGATGAAGATGAGCACCGTGTAGGGCTGGCGCGCTGCAGGTCCAGCGTCTTGAAGCTGCGGAAACGGATCCGTGCTGACCATCAGAATCGCCGGCACGAGCACCATCGCCAGCGCCGGCAGCGCCTCGCGGTAGTCGTACAGACCCCACGGATACACGTAGACGGTCGCGGCCGGAACCGCGGCCGCGGCCGGGCTCGGCATGCCGACGAAATAGCGCTTGTCGCCGCCGGACATGCCTCTGAATGTTGAATCGCGCGCGAGCCGCATGGCCGCGCGCGGCGACGAACAGGAAGCCCGCCGCCCAGCCGAGGCGCCCGAGCGGATTCGAGTCCCCACGCGAACGACAGGATCGCCGGCGCGATCCCGAACGAGATGACGTCGGCGAGCGAGTCGAACTGCAGGCCGAACTCGCTTTCCGCGCCGGTCAGCCGCGCGATGCGGCCGTCGAGCATGTCGAGCACGAAGGCGAAGCCGATGAAGGGCGCCGCGGTCTCGAACTCGCCGCGCATCGCGTAGACGATGCAGGCGTAGCCGCAGAACATGTTGCCCATCGTGAACAGGCTGGGCAGCAGGTAGACGCCGCGGCGGAACCGTCGTCCGGGCTTGTCTGCGGCGCGGCGCAGGAACCGGAGACGCGATTGCGACTCGGCCATGGTTGGGGCTTAGCGAGACACGGCAGTGTAGCACCGCGATGACCGTCTCGCCGCCGCGGACGAGATCGCCCACTTTGACGCGGATCGTCGCCGACGGCGGCAGGAACACGTCCATGCGCGAGCCGAACTTCATGATGCCGAAGCGATCGCCGGCGCGGACGTCGGCGCCGTGCTCTGCACGCGGCACACGACGCGGCGCGCGAGGATGCCGACGATCTGACGCGCCACGACCATCTGGCCGCCGTGATCGATCCAGATCTCGCTGCGCTCGTTCGTGCTGCCGGCGTCGTCACGGTAGGCGGGAACGAACCGTCCCGGGATGTAGCTGACGCGCGTGACGCGCCCCGACACCGGGATGCGGTTCACGTGCACGTCGATCGGGCGACAGGAAGATGCTGATCTGCTGCCAGTCGCCGGGCGGCGCCGACGCCTCGAGCGCGGAGCCCGCGCGAATCACCCGGCCGTCGGCCGGCGAAATCACCGCGTCGTCCCCGGCGGGCGGCGCCCGCTCAGGATCGCGGAAGAAGAAGGCGAAGAAGGCGCCCAGCGCGATGAACGGAATGGCGAGCACCCACACGACAGCCGCGCCGGCCACGAGGGCCAGCAGCAGCGCGCCGCCGATGAACGGGAGACCGGCCGGATCTAAACGCATCGGGTGATCGGAGCGATCGGGTGGTCGGCGATGGATATCGAGAGCGATTCGATCGCAGATCACCCAATCACCCGATCAGCGATCGTTTACGACTCGCGCTGGCGATGGCGACGGAGGATGTCCTCCATCTTGTCTTTCAGCTGGAGCTTCCGTTTTTTGAGGGTGACTTCTTCGAGCTGTTCGGGTTCGGAGAGGTAATGCTTGGCGGTCAGTTCATGCAGGCGATCTTCAAGTTCGTGATGCTTCACAGCGAGCTGCTTGAATTCTTGATCCGTCTGCAGCAGCTGTGACTTCAGATCCTGCGGCTGTGCATTCATGCTCCGCCTCCTTGGACATCTATTAAGCGGGGAGTTCGCGAACGGTGGAGAGGGCCGTGCGGCTGCATCAATTCCGAGGTAACTTCCGTGCAAAAGTACCACATCGATAGGGCTGTTTCAACCCCGGCCGGTTCGTCAGCTCTTCGTCAGACCTTCGCGCCACAGAATCAGTGCATCTTCGACAGGTTTCGTGTAATACGCCCTCCTTACGCCGGCGACGGCGAACCCGAACCGTTCGTATAAGAGCCGCGCCGGATCGTTGGAGCGGCGCACCTCGAGGGTTGCACGCTGCGCGCCCAGGCTGCCCCTTCCCGCAGCACGTGCGCCAGCAGCGCCGTGGCGACGCCGGTCCGCCGCGACTCCGGCTTCACCGCCAGATTGTTGATGTGGAGCTCGTCGAGCACCCGCCAGAACGAGCAGAAGCCGACGACCCGTCCCGCGTCGTCGTGCGCCAGGAAGCAGTACGACACGCCGCGGTTGTCCATCTCCGCGAGGTACATCTCGCGCGTCCACGGGTTGGTGAAGGACGCCTCTTCGATCGCCAGAACGTCGTCGATCTGATCCGCTCTGGTCAGAGGTTCAATCCGCCACACGTCGGTCTCTCGCAACTTCAGCGTCCGGGCGCCTTATATATAGAGGACGAAGGCCGGCGGCGTCGATGGTTTCTCCGCGGCGCGCCGCGCGCGACGGCGCATCCGGCCGATTGCGCCGGCGAGGAGCGGCGGCGGCACGACACGCCACGCCGGCGCCTGCTGCGCGATCGCATCGGCAAACAGCACGCCGCGCCGTCGCCGATCAGTGCAACGCGCTCGTCGCCGACCGTCTCTCGCCAGCGTGCGATCGTCGAGGCGGGATCGTTCACGGCCGGCGGGTCGATCTCCACCAGGCGCTCCGGCTCGAAGAGCGGCGCCGCGCTGACGCGGAACAGCGCCGAGAACACCTCGCGCCGGTGCGCATCGATCCACGCGGCGACGAACGCGCCGGGCGGCGCGTCGCGGCCGGCGAGCTGACCGAGCGCATCGAGGGCGGACACGCTGACGATCGGCGTGTTGCGGACGAACGCCAGGCCCTGGATGGTCGCGATGCCGATGCGCAGGCCGGTGAACGATCCGGGGCCGGAGGCGACGGCGAAGAGATCGACGTCGGCGATCGTCCGGCGCGCTGCGCGGCGAGGAGCGCGAGAATCTCCGACGGCAGCCGCTCGGCGTGCGTGCGCGCGGCGTCGCCGCCGCGCTCGTCGACGATGAGGTCGTCGTCCACCATCGCGACGCTTCCGCCGCGCGTCGTCGTGTCCAATGAAAGCACGCGCATAAAATCGGCTATCAGCGCATATCCGCTCTCAGCGGTCAGCTGTCGTGCTTGAAAGCCGAGGCCGACAGCCGACGAGCTAGTAAACTTCAAGTCTATGTCAGCGTCCGCGACGCCCGCGATGCGCCAGTGCCTGGACGCGAAGCAGCTGCATCGCGACGCCATCCTGCTTTTCCGGATGGGTGACTTCTACGAAATGTTCTACGAGGACGCGCTGGTCGCGTCGCGCGCCCTCGAACTGACGCTGACCGTCGCGCTCGAAGGACGCCAACGGCGGCGGCATCCCGATGTGCGGCGTGCCGTTTCACGCGGTCGACGGCTACATCACCCGCCTCGTCAAGAAGGGATTCCGCGTCGCCATCTGCGACCAGGTCGAGGATCCGCGCAAGGCCAAGGGCATCGTCAAGCGCGAAGTCGTCCGCGTCGTCTCGCCGGGGACGCTGACCGACGCGAACTACCTCGACGCCCGCGAGCCGGCGTTCCTGATGGCGATCGTGACGACGGGTGCGCCGCCGAAACCGTCGACGAATGGCGCGCGAACGCCGCCGAGCGAAGCGGCGCGAGGTCCGCACGCGACTGTCGGCGTCGCGCTGCTCGATCTCTCGACCGGCGACTTCAGCGCCACGGAATACTCCGGCGCCGACGGACTGCAGGCGCTCGCCGACGAGCTCGCAGTGCTCCTGAAGCCGCGCGAGATCGTCGCACCCCGGCGCGGAACGGCCCCGGGGGCCGGCGGGCCCGGGAACCGACGGCGCGGCGCTGCCGTCGATCGGCATCAACGGACTGCCGGTGACGGCGATCGAACCGTGGGCGTTCGAGTTCGACTCGGCGCGCCGCACGCTGCTCGATCAGCTGCGCGCGGGCGGCCTCGAAGGCTTCGGGCTGGATCGCCATCCTGCCGCCGTTGCCGCGGCCGGCGGCGCTCGTCCACTACCTGCGCGACAGCCAGAAAGTGGATCTCGCGCACGTCCGGTCGATCGCGTATCGCCAGCGCGCGGACGCGCTGCTCATCGATCCGACGACGCTGAAGCACCTCGAGATCGTCGAAGGATCCGGACGGCGGGCGCGAGCGGATCGCTGCTCGACGAGCTCGATCGCACGGTGACGTCGATCGGCAGCCGCATGCTGCGCGCGTGGCTGCTACGTCCGCTCGTGGCGCTCGAGCCGATTCGCGATCGGCTCGACGCGGTCGAGGATCTGGCGTTCCGGACCACCGAGCGCGGCAAGTTCCGCGACGCGATCAAGGCGGTCCAGGATCTCGAGCGCCTCGTCGCCCGCGCGGCGCTCGGCACGGCGGGACCGCGCGATCTGGTCGGCCTCAAGCAGTCGCTCGACCGTGGTCCCGCGCGTGCGGACCGTGCTCGCCGACCTGCAGGCGCCGCTGGTGCGATCGCTCGTCGCCGAGCTCGACGAGCTGCCGACGTGCGCGATCGCATCGAGGCGACGCTCGATCGACGATCCGCCGGCGCTGGCGCGCGACGGCGGCTTCACCGCGCGACGGCGTCGACCACGACCTCGACGAGCTGCGCGACGATCAGCCGCTCGGGCAAGCAGGTCATCGCGCGAGATGGAAGAGCGCGAGCGGCGCGCGCACCGGCATCAGCTCGCTCAAGGTCCGCTACAACCGCGTCTTCGGCTACTACATCGAGGTCTCGAAGTCGAACCTGCACGCGGTGCCGACCGACTACCACCGCAAGCAGACGATTGCCGGCGGCGAGCGCTTCATCACGCCGGCGCTGAAGGAATACGAAGAGAAGGTGCTCGGCGCCGACGAGCGGATCCTCGAGCGCGAGCTCGAGATCTTCGAGCACGCTGCGCGCGGCGGTCGCCGCCGAGGCGCCGCGGATCCAGGCGACGGCGCGCGCGCTGGCCGCGCTCGACGTGCTCGCGGCGCTCGGCCGAGGACGCCGCGGTCAACAACTACATCAAGCCGCACGTCCACGACGGCGACGAGCTCGTCGTCGTCGACGGCGCGGCATCCGGTCGTCGAGCGCCGATCGGCATCGTCGGCGATGCCGTTCGTGCCGAACGACGTCACGCTCGAACGGCTCGACGTGCCAGCTCGTGATCCTGACCGGGCCGAACATGGGCGGCAAGTCGACCTACCTGCGGCAGACGGCGCTGCTCTCGCGTGATGGCGCAGGCCGGATCGTTCGTGCCGGCGCGCGAGGCGAAGCTGCCGCTCGTCGATCGCATCTTCGCGCGCGTCGGCGCGTCGGACAACATCGCCCGCGGCCACTCGACGTTCATGGTCGAGATGCAGGAGACCGCGAACATCCTGCACACGGCGACGTCGCGCAGCGCTGGTCGTGCTCGACGAGATCGGCCGCGGCACCGCGACCTTCGACGGCCTGAGCATCGCCTGGGCGGTGGCCGAATACCTCGCGACCAATCCCAAGCTGCGGCCCAAGACGCTCTTCGCCACCCACTATCACGAGCTCACCGATCTCGCCGACGCGACGCCGGGCGTCGTCAACTTCCACGTCGCGGCGCGCGAGTGGAAGGACGACATCATCTTCCTGCGCAAGATCGTGCCGGGACGCTCGGATCGCAGCTACGGCATCCAGGTGGCGCGGCTCGCCGGCCTGCCCCGGCCGGTGATCGACGCGCGCGCGCGAAATCCTCGCCGCGCTCGAGCGCGACGAGCTGACGCGCGGCGGACGGCCGTCGGTCAGCGGCACGCCGTCGGAGCCGCAGCGGCAGCTCGGGCTGTTCCAGCCGGCGGCGCCCGACGATCGACTGCGGGATCGCCTCGCGGCACTCGACGTGGATCAGCATGACGCCGCTCGAGGCGCTGACGCTCCTCGCGGAGTTGAAGAAGGAGTTATGAGCGCCGTCAACGCTGCCAGGCGACCGGCGCGCGCAAGCGCACGTTCGGCGACGTGATCGCCTCGCTCCGCCAGCCGAAGGTCGCGGTGATGCTCGCGCTCGGCTTCTCGTCCGGGCTGCCGTTCTTCCTGAGCGGCAACACGCTCGGCTACTGGCTGCGCGACGAAGGCACGACGCTCGACCGCGATTGGCTTCCTGTCGTGGGTCGGGCTGGCCTACTCGCTGAAGTTTCTCTGGGCGCCGATCATCGATCGCACCGACGCGCCGCTCGTCGGCCGGTTCGGCCGGCGGCGCGGCTGGATGATCGTCAGCCAGCTGTGCGTCGCGGCTCGGCCTCGATCGGCACTGTCGGCGATCGGCCTGAAGGCCGGACTGGCGACGGTCGGCATCCTCGCCGTCATCGTCGCCTTCTCCTCGTCGACGCAGGACATCGTCGTCGACGCCTGGCGCATCGAGGCGGCGGCGGACGGCGACGAGCTCGGCCTGCTGTCCGCGTCGTATCAGCTCGGCTACCGGTTCGCGATCATCGTCAGCGACGCGTTGATTCTGGTTGCGGCGAACCACCTGGGCTGGCGGATCTCGTACGGCGCGATGGCCGTGCTGATGGCGGCCGGTGTCGCGCGCCAGCTTCGTGGCGATGGAGCCGCTGCGGCATGAACCCGCTGGTCGCGAAGACCGAAGCGCCGCTGTGGACCGCTCGCGGCTTCTTCGACGCCGTCGTCGGCCCGTTCGCGGAATTCTTCCGGGTCTACGGCGTGGCTCGCGCTGCTCATGCTCGCGATGATCAGCTTCTACCGGCTGCCCGAGTTCATGATGGGCCCGATGGCGAACCCGTTCTATCACGACCTCGGTCTGTCGAAGGATGCGGTCGGCGCCGTCCGAGCGTCGATCGGCCTGGTGTCGTCGCTGCTCGGCATCGCCGCCGGCGGCTTCAGCGCGATCCGGTTCGGCTACCTCAGGACGATGATCGCGGGCCTGATCATCCAGAGCGCTGACGATCGCCAACTTCGCCACGCTCGCGCTACCGGGTCCCGACATCCGCGTGTTCGGCGCGGTGATGTTCGCCGACAACTTCGGGATCGGCTTCGCCGGCGTCGCGCTGGTCACCTACATGTCGAGCGCTGACGAGCATCGGCTACACGGCGACGCAGTATGCGCTGCTCAGCTCCGCCTACACCTACGTCGGCAAGTTCGTCGAAAGGGTTCTCCGGCGTGATGGTCGAGCAGCTGGCGGCCGGGCGCACGCTGCTCGAAGGCTACGCGCTCTTCTTCATCTTCTGCGGCCTTCTTGGCGTGCCCGCGTTGATTCTCTGCATCTTCCTCGCGCGGTCGACGCGGTCGACGCAGCAGCCGGAGCCGGCGGGCGCGCCGGCGACTGCGCATTAGAGCGGATTCCATCGTCTTCTAACGAGAAATTGCCGAGGGCGCTTGCCAAACAGTCGTGGGGCGGTCGCTTTCAGGGCCGCCGACGCGGGCGCTGAAAGGCTCCGCCCCACGACCGTGACGTTTTCTGTTGCTCGCAGTCTTGGCCTTCGACGTGGCCATGCGGTCCACTGTGTCGATCCGCTCCTCCGCTTCCGCACGCTGCCGACCGAGCACTTCGTCATCTACTTCCACCAGGGCGAAGAGGCGATCGCACGGCGGCTCGCGGCGATCGCCGAGGAGACGTGGCACGGCGATGCAGCGGCCGCTCGGCGGTCATGCCGCCGAAGCGCACGCATGTCATCCTCGTCGATCAGACGGAGCTGGCGAACGGCTGGGCGACGCCGGTTCCGCACGACACGATCGTCTGGTCACGGCGGTCTGGCCTGCCGGGATCGGACTTCATCGGCGACACCGACGACTGGCTGCGCCTCGTCCTGACGCACGAGTTCACGCACATCGTCCATCTCGATCGATCCGAAAGCTGGGCGCGCGCCGTCCGCGCCGATCTTCGGTCGCGTGGCGCTCGCGTTTCCGAATCTGTTCCTGCCGCAGTGGCAGATCGAGGGACTCGCGACGTACGAGGAGAGCATGCTGACCGGCGGCGGACGGCTGCATGCGGGCGATTTCCGCGATCGATCGTCGACGAAGCCGCGCGATCACGCACGCTCGAGCCGATCGATCGCGTCAACGGCGGCCTGACCGACTGGCCGAACGGCGACGGCGCCTACGCGCTACGGCGTCGGTTTCCATCAGTACCTCGCCGGATCGGTTCGGGGCCGAGTCGCTCGCGAAGCTGTCCGAGGCGACCGCACGGCGTGTGCCGTACCCGCGTCGCGCGTGTTCGAGCGCATCTACGGTCAGTCGCTCGGCAGCCTGTGGCGCGGACTACGAGGCGTCGCTGGTCGAGGCCGCGGGGCCGGCCGAGGCGGCCGCCACTGGCACGCGGCTCACCGCACCACGACTACAACGTCAGCGGACCGCGATTCGATCGGCCGTCGTGTCCGACGTGCCCGCTCGACATCGTTACTATCCGTGCTCACGCCGGACGGATTTCCGTCGCTGAACCGGGTCGCGCTCGACGGCTCGCGCGCCGCGCGAGATCACGCGGCGCTATTTCGGATCGACGACGGCCATCGGTGTCGACGATCTCTATTTCGATCAGCAGGAGGTGCGGCGGAACGCGGGCGTCTACAGCGATCTCTGCGCCTGAGTCGCGCGCCGACGGCCGCGTGCGCCAACTCACCCGTGAGGCGCGGCTGCTCGACCCGGATCTGTCGCCGGATGGTGGGACGCTCGCCGCTGTCGCAGGACCAGTCCAGGCCAGCGAGATCTCGGTGTTGGTCCGGCTAAAGCCGGACGCCGCGCGAGTCGGCCTGGAGGCGGACAGTGCAGAGCCGTGGCGTCCGGCTTCAGCCGGACAGCGGCGGACGACAGTTCGCGTTCCGGACGTGGCGTCCGGCTTCAGCCGGACCGTCACGATCGACACTCTGATCGCCGAACCGGACACGCAATTCAACGCGCCGCGGTGGTCGCCCGATGGCCGGCTGATCGCTGTCGAGCGCCATCGTCTCGGCTCGCTGTCGGAGATCGTCGTCGTGGACGTCGCCGCCAGAATCCGGTGCGGCGTGATTGCGCCGAGCACACTCGGCCGCAGCGTGACGCCGGCGTGGCGTCCGGACGGACGATGCGATCGTCGCGGCCGTGGCGCCCGACGAGCAACCGTTCAACCTCGTCGAGTTTCCGCTGAACGGCGGCGGCCGCGCGATACCTGACGCGCACGACGGGCGGCGCGAAGTGGCCCGACATCTCGCCCGACGGAACGACGATCGTGTTCGTCGGCTACACCGTCGACGGTTTCGATCTCTACAACGATGCAATATCCAACGTCGGACACGCCGCTCACTCGTGGGCCGGCCCTTTCAGGACCGCCGACGTCGCCGGAAGGCGCCTCTGAAAGGAGCGGCCCACGAATGTCGTCCTGATGTCTCGTCGTCCGATTCCGTCGGCTATTCGCCCTGGCCGACCGCTGCGGCCGACGTCGTGGACGCCGATTGTCGAGGCCGATTCGAATCAACTGCGCGTCGGCGCGTCGACCGCGCGGTTACGACGTGCTTCGCTATCACGCCTACGCCGCGCGTCGGCGACGTGGCTCGTGTCCGCGTCCGGCCGACGCGCCGAAGCCGAGTGCGGCGACGCCAGACTGGAACGTCTACTACGCCTACGACCGCTGGCGGCCGACGCTGTGGGCGAGCGCCTCGAATGCGACGTCGTTCTTCTGCCGGGCCCGCCACCGACGCCGGCACGCCGACCGCGGCGACGCTGCGCGAGCGCGCAGATCGAGACCGGCGTGCAGGTGCCGATCCGTCACGTGCGCGTGTCGCGCACGTCGCGCTGTTCTCGATGCTGTCCGCGGTGGACGACTACACGCTGCCCGACGGGATCGTGTCGCGCGATCGCATCGCCGATCCGCGGCGGCTGGGCGACGACCAGCGCGCATCTGCATGGCTACTCGATCAGTCCGGAAGGCGGCGTCACCGTTGGCGTGACGGCGGAGTCGAGTCCCGCGCGCGCTCGGGTCGTTTGCCGACGCGACGGCGTGACCGCCGACGCGCGCGCCTATCTGCCCGGTCTCGCGCGGCACCACGTCGTCGCGATCCGGGCGGCAGGCGGTGTCTCCACCGGCGATCCCGACGTGCGCCGCACGTTTCATCTCGGCGGCGCCGCCGCCGCCGGCAGCGTCGTCGATTTCGGCCGCAGCGCCATCAGCCTGCTGCGCGGCTTCGGCGCCGACACCTTCGCCGGCAGCCACGTCGCGCTCCTCAACGCCGACTATCGCTTCCCGATCGCACGCCCGCAGCGCGGCGCGGCACGTGGCCCTTCTTCATCCACACCATGCACGGCGCGGTATTCGCCGACGCCGGCCACGCGTGGACCCGCGAGTTTCAATCCGATGCGGTGAAGACGTCGTTCGGCGCCGAGATCTCCGCGCGCATCGTCGCCGGCTATTTCTTTCCCGTTGACGATCACCGGTCGGCGCCGCAGTGGGGCCACGACGGCAGTCACACCGTCGCAGATGGCACGACGATCTACGGACGGGTTGACGCATTTTGAGGCTTTGTCGTTGGTCATTCGTCGTTGGTCATTGGTCGTTGGTCATTGTCGACGACCAACGACGAACGACCAATGACGAACGACCAACGACAAACGACCAATGACTATAATGTCGGCGATGAAGAAGAAATCCCGTTTTCTCGAGACGCCGATCGAGCCGTTCGCCGTCGAGGCGGGACTGACGGCGGATCAGGTGCTCGCGCGCATGGAGCGGATCTCGTTTCAGGGCCGCAACCTCGCCACCGCGCACCGCATCTGGCAGAAGATGCTGCAGGACGATGTGACGATCTTCTTGGGCATGGCGGGCGCGCTGTCGGCCGGCGGCTTGCGGCTCGTCGTCGCGCATCTCATCCTGAACCGCTACGTCGACTGCCTCGTCTCGACCGGCGCGAACCTCTATCACGACCTGCACGAAACGCGCGGGCAGCGCCACTACGTCGGCTCGCCGCATGCCGACGACGCGGCGCTGGCTGAGGATCGGATCGACCGCGTCTACGACACCTACGCCAGCGAGGAAGAGTTCATCGGCAACGACAACTGGATTGCCGAGTTCGCGCGCGACGCTCGAGGCGCGGCCGTACACCTCGCGCGAGTTCCTGCACCTGCTCGGCGGCCATCTCTGGAAGACGACCGGCGCGGACGGCATTCTCACCGCCGCGTACCGCGCCAACGTCCCGATCTTCTGCCCCGCGATCGCCGACTCGTCGATCGGCATGGGCCTGTCGCAGGCGCGCCAGAAGAAAGCCGGCGCCGGCCACATCGACATCATCGGCGACATCGTCGAATCGGCGAACGTCGTCATCCGCCGGCCGCGGACGGCGTCGGTCGTGCCTCGGCGGCGGCACGCCGAAGAACTTCATCAACCAGGCGAGCGTGCAGGCGGAGTTCTACAGCGACGAGGTCGGCGGCCACCGCTACGCGCTGCAGATCGTGACCGACGTGCCGCACTTCGGCGGCGCCTCGGGCTCGAGCCTCGAGGAGGCGCAGAGCTGGGGCAAGCTCGCGACCGATTCGGACAGGGTCTCCGTCCAGGCGGACGCGACCATCGCGCTGCCGCTGCTCGTCGAGCGCGCTCGTCGACCACCGCGCGCGCCGCTGCTCGGCGCGCGCCGGAAAGCCCGACCTTCACCCTGGCGTCGCCGCGTCATGACGATCGACGGCCACACCGTCCCCAACGAACGCTTCGAGGAAGTGAATGAGCCTGCCGTTTGAGTACGACCAGCATCAGCCCTCGGCGAGTTCGGCGGCACCGACTCCGACCACGTCCGACTTCGTCAGCGCACGCGTTGTCATCCTGCCGATCCCGCTCGATCGGACCACATCGTACGTGCCGGGCACGCGCAACGGCCCGCACGAGATTCTGATCGCGTCGTCGCACATGGAGCTGTGGGACGAAGAGACCGGGAACCGACGTCCACAGCATCGGCATCTACACGCTGCCGGAGATGGAGTTTCCGTTCGCGACGATGGACGAGGTCGTCGCGCGAGATCCGCCGCGTCGCCAACGAGCTGGTGACGCCGCGACAAGTTTCCGTCGTTGCGCTCGGCGGCGAGCACGCCATCACGCCGGACCGATCGTCGCCGCGGTCGCGACGAAGTTTCCCGGCCTCTCGGTGCTGCAGACTCGACGCGCACGCCGACCTGCGCGACACGTCTACATGGGCACGCCGCACAACCACGCCTGCGCGATGCGCCGCGTCGCTCGAGTGCGCGCCGGCCACGCAGGTCGGCGATTCGCAGCCTGTCGCCGGAAGAAGCCGCGGCGGCGCCCGTCGCTGCCGGACGACGATTTTCTACGACTACAACATGCGGCGGCGATCCGGACTGGATCGATCGCGTCGTCGATTCGTTGAGCGATACGGTCTACATCACGATCGACGTCGACGGCTTCGATCCGGCGATCATGCCGGCCACCGGCACGCCCGAGCCGGGCGGGCTGACGTGGCACGAGGCGCTGGCGCTGCTGCGGCGGTGATCGAGAAGCGCACGGTCGTCGGCTGCGACATCGTGGAGCTGTCGCCGATGGCGGGCAACGTGGCGCCGAACTTTCTCTGCGCCGAAACTGATTTACAAGATCCTCTCGTATCGCTTCGGAGCTGAAGTCCGCGGCTGAAGTCAACCAAACTCGCCACCACCGAGGACACGGAGGACACAGAGGGAATGTAAAGATTTCCTCCGCGTCCTCAGTGTCCTCCGTGGTAGAGAGCTTCCGAGACGGAGTAGCGCAGCCCTTCAGGGCTGCCTAGCGTCTTCTTCAGGCTATCAACTCGCGGCGGGCGTCGCCGCTGAAGGGCGACTCGGGGAATTCCTCGACGATGCGATTGAAGGTCTGCTGCGCCTCGGCGCGTTTGCCGGCGTCGAGATAGGCGCGACCGAGCTGCATGAGGATCCCGTCGACCGGCAGCCGTCCGTCCTTCCGCAACGACAGTTCCCGGAACGTGTTGATCGCCTGGTCGAACTGTCCGGAGCGCGCCTGCGACTCGGCGAGACCGAGCTTTGCCATCTGTCCGTAGATATTGTCGCCGGCGCGATCGATCACCTGCTGGTAGGTGGCGCCCGCTTCCTTCGGCTGACCGAGCGACATGTAGCTCGCCGCCTGCTGGTAGCGCGCGTATCTCGGCGTCGGTCGACGGATAGGCGTCGGCCGCGACCTTGAACTTCGTCAGCGCCGACTGCGCCCGCTCGCGCTCGGTGGCGAAGCTGAGCCCGCCGTTGTTCGCCGCGGGCGTGCCGGCCGCCGGCGGCGGGCCGACTCGCGCCGTCTGCACGGCGACCGCGTCGGCGCGAGCAACGCATGTGCACGCGTCTGCACGCGGTCGCGCCACACAGGAAATAAACGATCGCGAGAACGGCGAGGACGCCGACGACCGCGACGATCGCGGTCGTTTCCCGCTTGCGCTCCTCGAACCGCTTCGCGCGTCTCGCGCGCGAAGGTCTGGAGCTCGTTCTCTTTCAAGTGCCTGCGCTCAGTCCGCTTCATAGGTCTGATTCTTCGTGCCGGGAAGTCGAGTGTGCTGTCGATTGTCGGCGATTTGTCGCTGCAAACTGCAAGCAACGCCATGGCTCACGAACCACGGCTGACCCTGCGCGCCCTCCGGCCGCTGGTGTCGGGACTCGTCGCGATGGGGCACGATCCGCCGCCCTGCTGCGGGCCGCCGGCATCGACCGTCAGGCGTTCGACGATCGGCGACGCACGCGTGCCGATGAGCGTCGGCGTCGGACTGCTGGCGGGGCGGTCGAGGAGACCGGCGACCAGAACCTCGGGCTGCATCTGGCCGAGCGCGCGGAATTGACCTCGGTGGACTTGCACTTCTATGCGATGGCGTCGAGCGCCACGCTCGGCGCCGCGTTCGAACGGCTGTGCCGCTACCAGCGGTTGATCAACGATCTGACCATCGTCGAGCTGCACGTCCGGAACAACCGCGCGGTGCTTCGTCACCGGTTGCCGGACGGCGGCGCGCGCGCCGCGGCAGTCGGCGGAATTCATCGTCGCGAGCTGGGTGCGCGCCGGCCGCGCGATTACCGGCGTCGACTGGGCGCCGACGTCCGTCCGCTTCGCGCACGCCGAGCCGCCGAACCCGAGCGAGCACCACCTCTTCTTTCGCGCGCCGGTCCTCTTCGGCACCGGCGAGAACGCGCTCGACCTCGACTGCGCCCTCCTCGATCTGCCGATGCCTTCGCGCCGACCCGGCACTCGCCGCGATGCTCGATCGCCACGCCGCCGATCGTCTCGGAGAAGGTCACCGGCGACCGTGACGCTCGCGGCGCGGCTGCGTGCGCTCCTCGAAGAGGAGCTCGAGGACAGCGAGCCGACCGCGCGACACGCGGCCGGGCGGCTGAAGATGAGCGTCCGGACGCTGCATCGCCAGCTGGCGGCCGAACGGACCACGTTTCGCGCGGTGCTGGATCAGCTTCGCCACGAGCGCGCCTCGACGTATTTGATCGCCCGGGATCTCCGCGATCGGCGAGGTGGCGTTTGTGCTCGGCTTCTCGGACCTGAGCGCGTTCCATCGTGCCTTCAAACGATGGACCGGGACGACGCCGGCGGAATTTCGCGCCCTTCGGCGCCGGGACGGTTAGTGGCGTGTCTCCTCGAACTTACTGCCTGGGCCGCTCCGCTCCACCCCACCGCGCAGGCGTGCGCGGTGGGGGCCCCGGTGTTGTCGCGGCCCGAAAATCGCGGTCGAAAGCTCGTTGTGACCAGTGACTACTTCGGTTGATACACACCGCTAGCTCTCGTCACCCTGACGCATCCGGTCAACGTTTCTGTCCGATTCGGTCAACGCCGTCGCGGCGGCTGCTGCGTCTCTCGAGGTCAATGAATGGAGGCGCGGCATGGCGATGAGCGACTGGATTCTCGAACACGGCGACGATCTGCAGGTGATCGGCTTCTTCGGGCTGCTGGCGATCCTGATCGCCGCAGAGCGGTGGGCGCCTGCGGCGGCCGGGCCCGATGGATCGGAAGACGCGGTGGCCGGTGAACTTCTTCCTGACGTTCGTGAACCTCGGCGCGATGAGCGTGCTGCCGATCTCGCTCATCGGCGCCGCGCTGTGGGCCGAAGCGCGAGGGGCCGGACTGCTGCACTGGTTTGCATCCGCCCTTCGCGGTTGTGGCCACACTCACGCTGCTCGTGCGCGGATTCATCTCGTTCTTCACCCACTACCTGAATCACACGGTGCCGCTGCTCTGGCGCATCCACCGGATCCACCACCTCGACACCGAGCTCGACGTCAGCACCACCGTGCGTTTTCACCCGCTGGAATTCGTCATCGGCCTTCGTGCCTGGCGTCCCGCTCGTGATCGCGTTCGGGCTGGCGCCATCGGTGCTGATGGTCTACGAGCTGCTCGATGTGATCGTCACGCTGTGGTCGCATTCCAACCTGCGGCTGCCGCCAGGCGTCGATCGCGCCCTGCGGTGCGTGATCGTCACGCCGGACCTTCACCGGGTGCACCACTCCGCGTGGCGGCCGGAGACCAACAGCAACTTCGGCGCGGTGTTTCCGGTGTGGGACGTCGTCTTCGGCACGTTCCGCGCGGCACCGCGCGACGGACACGAGAATGCGTCTGGGGCTCGACGAGTGCGAGGCGCCGACGCATCGGCCGCTGTGGCTGCTGGGACGAGCGGTGACCGGGCGGCGCTGTCTCCCGAGGGTGATTAGTGGCCTGTCCACGCTGATCAAAGGACCACCTCGCGGGCGGGGCATCCCGGCTGGCGGCGTTGTTCCTCCCTCAAATACTCCCGGTATTCTCGGTCGTCGCGCCTTGCCATCCGGGCGCCGCGCTCCGCGATCTGGTCCTTGTCCAACGTGGATTAGGCCACTAGTGACGGAAGGCTGAATCGATCAAAACGAGCTCAACGCCGAGGCGCTGGTTGTATCGGTCGAGGATACGGTCGTCCAGCGCCGAGCGCCGTCGTCGAGACCGTGGGTCCACGGCTGGGCGGTCTGCTCCCCGCCCGTGTTTCGAACCGCCGCACCGGGGCTCGCCCGGCTTCACTCACGCCCGGATGCACGCGTCGTGAAAAGCCATAACCATTCGGCACGGCCGGGGCGAAGTGATACCCGTCGTAGACCGGCGCATGGCGGCGGCCGTAGCCGTAGGTCGGCAGGCCGTAGACCGTCGGCGGGTCGAACACCGACGAGCCGTCGAGGCGCGTCCGATACGGCGAGAACGTCGGCGGCGTGGTGGTGCGGAACGGCCACGTCGGGTCGTAGGTCTGGGGCGGCAGATCGCGGCCGTAGTCGTTGAAGTCGAGCGAGTCGCCCAACGCGTCGAGACGCCATGCGGAAGGCTGCGGCGGGCGGGATGGAGGCGACCAGGACCGCGGCGGCCGCTTCCGGGGACGGTCGAGCGCCCTGTGGCGTTCATCGTGCAGGACACCCACGGTGAGCACTATCCGGCAAAACTGCGTCATAGGTCGGCTCCTATGGCAGAGTTATCCAAGAGTCGGGCCGACCGCGGCGTACCCACGCCTGGTTTCCAGACGCGAGCGTTGTCGCGATTCGCGTGTAGCCGGCCGGCTCGTATCCGTCGGCGCTCGCGAGCTCGCTGTCGGACAGCTCGAACACCATTCCACTGACGCGACTGTCGTCGCGGCCGGTGAACGTCACGATCGCGTGATGCGACTGCCCGCTCGTCGCCACGAACTCGGGATCCATCGATTGCCAGCAGCGATTGCTCGAAGCCGACGAGCTCGTCCGGCTGCCCGTCGAGCAGCCGGCCGAACGTCGACATCTGAACCTGGGGTTGCTGAAGGGTTCCGTATGAGAACAGCAGCGGCATCGTCCGCGCGGTCAGAACTGCTGCGTCTCCGATCGCGTCGGCGCGATCTTGTTGCCGATCTGAAGATCCCATCCCATCGCGTCGGGCACATGGAAGCTCTCGAGCGTGCCGGTCATGTCCGGGCGCGGCTCGCGTCTGCCCGTCCTTGTTGACGTAGACGACGTCGCGCTTGATCAGCTCGGCGCGCACGCGCTCGGTGTCCCAGTTCTCGATGCCGAAGCTGATATGGCCGATCGCCGCCGTCACGCCGTTCGGCGGCGTGCGGTCGTCGGCCGCCGCGCCGCCGCGTCGCCGCGTGCGCCGCGCGCGCGCGCGGCGTTGCCGCGGATGATCGCGCCGGCGATGTCGCCGATCTGCACCGACGCCTGCGTGCCGTTGCCCGGACGCATCGTCCATCCGAGCAGCGCCTGATAGAACGCCGCGCTGCGGCGGAAATCGGGCACCTCGAACGAGATGTGATCGAGATACAGCGTGTTCCAGCCGGTCGGCTCGAACGGCGCCGGCGCCGGCAGCTTCGCGTTGGCCGGCGTCTTTGCGGCGCAGCGCCTTTGTGCCGTTGGTGATCGCGAGATCGAACCCGTCGGGATCCTTGACGCGGAAGCTCTGGTAGTCGCGCCGTGGTTGATCGGCGACCGGCTTCAGCCCGCGCTTCTCGAGCTCCGCCTTCACCTTGTCGGCATCCCACGGCTCGATGCCCCAGGCGAAGCCGTCGAACACGGCCTGCACCGGCGGACGGCTGACGCCGAGGCCGGCGTCGGTGATCGCCGCCGGCGGCGGCGCCGTCAACCCGCCGCGGATGATGATGCCGCCCGAGTTCTCGCCGATGTCCAGCACCGCCTGCTTCCCGTCGTCGCTGCGGACCTTCCATCCCATGAGCGTCGCGTAGAACGCGGCGGCCTTCTTGTAGTCGACGCACTGATAAGAGAGGTGATCGAGCCAGACCGTCTTCCATCCCGTCGGCTGCGAACGGCGGCACGAGCGGCGTTGCATCGCGCGGCGCGTTGCCACGACCACGTCCAGCGGCGGGTTCCTGACCGAGCGCGACGCGGGGCATCGCGAGCGCGGCGGCCAGCGCCGCCAGGAGCTGCCGGCGCAGATGCGGCCGGCCCGAAATCGTCAACGAGCTGGCTGAACGATCGCTTCATGATGGCGTCTCCTCAGTGGCCCGGCATTTGTGACCGCTTTCGGTCATCTTGCGGAGCGAAGAAGCATGGATGCTAGCCACGAATGCCGCCTCGCGCAACTGCGCCTCGTGATCTGAACGCGCCCGGGTCGGACTGAGCCGATGGCGGCACGCCTACGGCGGCGCGGTGCAGACAGCGCCGTCGCCGCCCTCGTAATCACGATGGGATGATGGAGGAGGCCACGAAATACCGTGGCTTCCGCGGCCGTTTGCGTGCCGGTTGGACGGGTTCCGGCGTCCGATCGCGAGAATCCTTTCGGAAAACCGCGCGGTTCGCCGTAGTTCGCCGGTCGCCGACTGACAGCATCGCGCGGCTGCATTCTCACGCAACCGGAAACACCGTGAACAACCGATTCAGCAGCCAGCGCACCGGCGCGCCGTCTGTTTCCGCGAGCGCGATCGATTGAAGACGTCGACGGGCCTGCGGCGGCCATGGCGGATGGCCTCGCCGCCGAGTACGTCAAACTCGAAGCCAAACCGTTCGCGGCGCGGTGGGTAGGTCGTCCCGCTGCCCGGTGCGGTGCCTGCAGTTCCCGTCTACCGGTGTCGCGCTCGCGCGCCGCATCCGGATCCCGGCCGGGCGGTGCGCCTTCCTCGTGCCGCTGGTCGGTGCCGGAGATCGGCGCGGTGGAACGCGCGGCCCGGTGACTGGCAAGCTGGGTTGATCGCGTGTGCGCGCCAGGCTCGGAGAGCTGCATGCGTGCGATCCCGGTGGGACGCAGTTCGCGATCATCAGCGTGCCGCAGAGAAGCACGCCGGCCGCCCTCGCGCGTGCGTTCCTGGACGCCGGCACGAGCGACTGCACGCTGCTGCCGCGCGCGCGCGACGCGCAGACGCTGCAGCGCCGTCTTCGCACGGCGCTCCGAGTCGACCTCGCCCGGAGGCGATGCTCACGCTGTGGCGGCGCGGCCGATATTCGCGGCGCCCTCAGAAGCGTGCCTGAGACGCGCGACCGCTGTCCGAACAGCGCGGCAGGACGTCGAGCCGGCCGCAGCCGGATCGTCCGGCGCGCTGAGGAATTCTTTCGGTCTCACGTCGGCGAACCGGTGTCGATGGCGCAGCTTTCCTCGAATGCGATGGTCAGCGAACGCTGCCTCCGCGAGGCGTTCTACGACACGTATGCCACCAGCCCGATGCGCTACCTTCGATTGCTGGCAGCTCCATCAGGTGCGGCGAGCGCTCCGCTCCGCCGACGAGCCGTCACGCGACGGTCACCGACATCGCGACGATGCTAGGCTTCTACGAGCTGGGTCGGCTTCGCCGGCGGCGAATACAAGGCGCTCTTCGGTGAGGTCCCCTCGCAGACGCTGTCCCGCGCGCGAGGAAAGCGGCGTCAAAGGTGACGAGCAATCCAGCCGATCGTCACACGGCAGGCGAGTCACGCAGGCGCTGCATAAGGCCACGTTTATCACGCCTCTGTGCGCGCTGGCAGCCCGTCCGTTGCGCTCACACGCCCCGTGGTTTGGACGTATACTTTCGGCTCCTGCTTTTCTGAGCCTTCGGCCGCTTCTGGTCGAACCCTCACCAAAGCGCTGGCTTGTGAGGGTCCAACGTCGATTGCGGTCGAAACGTCGACCGTTCGTGTCGCGTTTCCACGTTGCGGTCGCTCACCGGCGCGAGACGGCACGCATGGTCAAACGACCCGATGGAATGAATGCGTTCGAATTCGCCGTGCTCTGGGGCTGCGTGCCGCGCAGCTGAACCGCGGCTGCACGCCGCGCGTCGCGCGCTCGGCGAAGACCGCCGTCACCGCGCAACTTGAGGTCGCGGATCGGAAAGTCGTCCGATCCCTGGAAGTCGGCGTCGTCGAGCCTGTCGACTAAGACCTTCTGGGCTACATCACGACGAGGGCGTCGCGCCGGCTGTCGATCTTCTTGAAGTCGAGGCCCGGCACGTTCTTCAGATCGTCGAGCGTCTTGAACCGGCCATGCTGCTCGCGGTAGCGAATCACGGCCGCGGCTTCGCGCCGTAGCAGACCGCCCGCCGCTTCGAGATCGATCTGCGCCGCGGTGTTCAGGTTGAGCGGCTGCAGCGCCTCGCCTGGGAAGTGCGTCGTCGAGGTAATCGAGGATGACGGGGAATTCCTGCTCCGACACCTTGGCGCCGCGCTTCTGCATGTCCTCGATCACCGCCGCCCACCCCTCACGCGTGAGCCGGACGGAGGCGGCGCGCCGCCCTCGTGACACGTGCCGCACCCTTCACGCATGACGTCCTTGCCCGGTCCATCCGGCAGCCCTTCCCCGGACGGGCGCGACGCCTGATTCTCCTGTCCTGCCGCGACCGCGACAGCGGCGGCCAGGATCAAACCGACTGCGCCAGACAATCGCGAACGTCAACGAGCGCATTGATGCACGCCTCCTCTTGCACGATGGCCGGATTCCGTGCCACGACCGATCATACCGAGTCGCCGTTCCTCGCGGCGCGGTTGTTTTTCACGGCGAAACGGCGTGCACCGCGCGGTTCGCGCTACGAGACGCGGGCGTCGCGCCGGTCGCGGTCTTGCCCGTGACGCGCTTCAGTGCCTAAGATCCGCTTCGTGATGCACATGAAGCGGCGAACGCGCTGGTGTTGTGGAGGCGTGGCGATGCTCGCCCTGGCCGCGGGCGTGACAACGATCGCCTCCGACTTCCTGACCGAGGGCGTCGACAGCGGGCGGACCGGATGGGTCCGTGACGAGAAGATCTTCACCACCGCGAACGTCGGCCGGCACGACGCTCCTGTGGAAGGTGAAGCTCGAGAGCACACCGCGTGCGATGCACAACCTGTTCGCGCCGCTGGTGGCCGCAGCGCGTCACGACGCCGCAGGGCGCTCGCGAGATCGCCGTCGTCGCCGGGCGTCACCGACGATCTGTTCGGCATCGACGTGGCGGCGGGCCAGCAGATCTGGCACCGGCGTTTCGACAGCACGCTCGCGGAACCCGGCGGCACGAACGACACGCTCTGTCCCGGCGGGCAGACGGCCGGTGCCGACGATGGCGCAGACATCGCCCGGCAAGTACACGGTGTATGCGGTGTCGTGGGATGGCCGGCTTCGACAGGTGAACCTCGCGGACGGCCGGACGTCGCCGCCCCGAGACGTTCATTCCAGGCGGCGGCAAACCGTACGCGCTCAACCTGCACGACGGCGTCATCTACACGGCGACGGCGCAGGGCTGCGGCGGCCTCACGAATGCGTTCTACTCGTTCGACCTCGCCTCGCGCCGCGCGCAGCGCGTTCGTCCCGGCCGGCGGCGGATCTGTGGGGACGCCGCGGCGCGGCAATCGATCCCGAAGGCCGGGTGTTTCTCGGCACCGGCGACGCGCATGTTCGATCCGCTGAACGCGACGGCTCGGCAACGGGATCGTCGCGGTGAAGCTCGACGCAAAGAAGCAGCTGCAGCTCGTCGACTTCTTCGGCGCGCCGAACGCGAACTGGCTGCTGGCGCCGCGATCTCGACGTGAACACCACGCCGATCGCGTTCGACGCGCAGGGGCGCAAGTTCCTCGTCGGGCACGAGCAAGGAGTGCCGGCTGTGGCTGCTCGATCGCGACGCGCTCGGCGGCGAGGATCATCGGACCACGCTGCACACGACGCCGCTCATCTGCAACGACGCGCAGGCGTTCGACGCCCGAGGCATCTGGGGCGCGCTCAGCGCGTGGCAGGACGCGAGCGGCACGCAGTGGGTGCTCGCGCCGTTCTGGGGCCGGTCAGCAAGCACGTTCAAGGCGCCGATCGAGCAGGCGCGGCCGACCGGCGGCGGCGTCGCCGCGTTCAAGCTGCAGCGCGCGTGGCGGCGAGCTGGCAGCTCGACGCCGGCCTGGCTGTCGCGGGACATGGATCTCGCCGAGGAAGCCGTGATCGCCAACGGCGTCGTCTTCGCGTATGCCGCAGGCGAGGATGCGATCGCAGGTGGTGCCGGACAAGGCCTGGGACGAACCCGGAGGCGCCGTGTACGGCGGCGGCCTGAGCTCGGGCCCGGTGCGCCGCATTCCCGACCTCGCGCCGCGCCGCGCTGTATGCGCTCGACGGGCAGACCGGCAAGGAGCTGTGGGCGAGCGGCGCCGATCGACTCGTGGAATCACTTCAGCGGACTGACCGTCGCCAACGGCCGCGTCTACATCGCGACGTTCGACGGCGTCCTCTATTGCTACGGCATCCGCGGTAGAGGTCGTCGCTCGAATGCCTCTCAACGAGATGGTTTTCTTTATCGTGGTTTCGCGGTTTCGTGGTCGTGACTGTTCGGGTTTCTGAGACGCGACACTCGGACGGAGAAGCATGATGCGCGCGCAGCGTTTGACGATCGTTGGTGCACGTGTCCGTGCTGGCCGGCAGCCTCGCGTTCGCGCAGGTCGGCCGCGGCGGCTCGCAGTGGCAGACGGCGCTCGGCGGATGCGCAGCGCACGTCGTGGGTGCGCACCGACGACAAGATCTCGGTGCCGGCGTTGTCGAAGCCCGGCTTCGAACTGCAGTGGAACGTGAAGCTCGATAACCAGCCGCGCGGCGTGCACGGTCTCGGCCAGGGCGTGACGGCGAGCGGCGTGACGCTGTTCATCCCGATGTCGATCGTGACCGGCAGCTCGAACACGGTCTACGGAATCGACAACGACCTCGGCTACGTCGTCTGGCAGCGGCGGTTCGGCGCCGCGCTGCCCGCACCGACGGCGAGCTGCCCCGGCGGGATCAGCGCGGGCGCGACGCGCCTCGTGCAGGCTCGACGGAACGGTCTCGAGCTTTCCAGGGTTCGGCGGCGGGCGTGGTGCGGTCGGCTATCGCAGCGTGCTCGGCGAGCCCGGGCAAGGCGTGCCGCTCGAAGCGCGCGCCCGCGGACGCTCTGGCGATCCCTCGCCAGTCCCGAACGTCGCGCCCGGTGCCCGCGGCGGTGGTGCCGCGGTACTGCAAGCGCCTCCCGCTACCGCCGCCAGCCGGCGCGCGGCGGCCAGCCGGACGATCGGATTCCCGGATCGCCGCGCCGCGAAGAAGCGCGGCGCATTCGGGTTCCTGTCCCGCCCGTCCGGCGTCGGCTACGTGATCACGAGCGACGGCCTGCTGCACGTGCTCGGTCTGCCGTCCGGGAAGGACATGCAGCGCCCCGCGCCGTTCCTGCCGGCCAACGCGAGATGGTCGTCGCCGATCGCGATCGACACGATGTTGTACGCCGCCACGTTCGCAGGCTGCGGCGGCGCGCCGCACGCGGTCTGGGCGATCGATCTGGACAGCGACGACGAAGCCGGTGGTGTCGTGGAAGACCAACGGCGGACCGATCGTGGGAGCGGTGGCGTTCGCGTCCGACGGCACGCTGTTCGCCGCGATCGGCGCCGGTCAGACCACCGGCGACGGCAAGGCGAACGCGATCGTCGCGCTCGATCCGAAGACCCTGCGAATGAGGGACTGGTTCACGCAGCCGACGGCGGAGTTCGCGACCGGGCCGACCATCCTTCGGCACAGCGGACAGGAAATCGTCGCCGCGGCAACGCAGGGACGGCCGCATGCTGCTGCTGGACGCGAAATCGCTCGGCGGCACGGATCACGCGACGCCGCTTCACGCGTCGAACGATGACGTGGCTGGCAGCGGGCGCGACGGTCTGCTGCCGATGCGTCTCGCCGCGTGCGGCAGCGATGGACGGCGCGAACGATCCTGGATTCTGCTGCCCATCGCCGGTCCGTCCGGCGAGGCGGCGTCGCCATCGACGAACGGAGCGATCACAACCGGCGCGGTGATGGCGCTCAAGGTGATCGACGCCGGCGGCGCGCTCTCGCTCGAGCCGGGATGGGTTTCGCACAACCTCGCGGCGCCCGCCACGCCGATCACGGTCAACGGCGTGGTGTTCACGCTGGCGACCGGACTGCCGGCAACGTCGGCGGGGCGCGGCACGCCGGCCGTGCTCAACGCGTACGACGGCGCCACCGGCCGGCGGCTCTGGACCAGCGAGAAGGCGATGACCACCTTCGCATCGCCGGGCAGCCTCTGGACCGGCTCGGGACAGATCTACGTCGGCGCGCACGACGGCACGCTCTACGCGTTCGGCTTCAACGACGAGCGGCGCTCCACCAACGGCGAGTGAACATGAATCAACGACTGCTGCAGGCGTATGTCGACCCTCCGCCACCTGACGCGCCCATGCGCGCGTGATCATTTTCAGTCTTGAGATCGACGGAACGGATTTGCGATCGGCCTTTCGGCGATCAGATTGATCCAAGGTGCCCAGTTCAACACCACCGTCGTTGGTGTCTTCGTCCGACCACCGACACGTTGATGCGTTAGCGGCAATCGCGCGCTTCGCGGCTCGAACCGCGCGCGCCAGTCCGGTTCGCCCGCGAGGGTCGGCGAGGAGCACTTTCACCGCAACCGTGCGATCGAGCCGCGTGTCGCGCGCTTTGTAGACCTTCGCCCATGCCGCCAGGCCGACCAACGTTAGGATTTCATGCGCTGCCGAGACGAGCGCCGGCGGCAAGCGTCCCGTTCATTTCTTCAGCGCCGCCGTCCAGTTGAGGACGACGGTGATGGGAACCATCGCGGCGTCGCCGGTTGGCGTGTTGATGAGGAATCGCCGCCCGTCGCGGCTGGGGACGTAATGCGTGCGCTGCGAGCTCACGCCGCCGGCGACACGCACCTGAAACAGTTCCGTCGGCGCGCCAAACGAACGGACCCGGACCAACCGCCACGGCCATGAGCTTCTGGTCCGACGAGAGGTAGTACATCTCACGGCCATCAGCCCGCCAGCGAGGCTCATGCCCCGCCTGTCGTGGAGACGGTCCACTGCCGGTCAGTCAGAGGAAAGGTCTGAACATGGACTTCAAAGCGGCCAGACTCGTTCGAGCTGTAGCGCCACCAGCCGGCCATCCGGCGAAAAGTTGCCGTGCCACTGATCGCCCGGCGCAGACAGAAAACTCACCGGCTTCGGGTCGCCCGCGAGCGGCACCAGCCACAGGTCGTAATCTGAAGACGTGGTCGTCGAGAAGAGCAGATGCCGCCCGTCCGGAGACCAGTCCCACAGCAGCATGTTGGCGGACAGCACACCGGAGGCGCGCGCCACCGTCTGCGACAGCACGGGCTCTTCTATGCCGCCGCCACCAGCGCTCTTGGCATAGAACTCAGTCAACCCACCGGTCCTGGTTGTCCGGAAGATGATCCGTGCCCCGTCGGGCGCCCAGACCGGTGAGGCATTCAAGGCCGGCCCGAACGTGAACGGCGCTGAACCGCCCCGCGTGAGGTCCGTGATCCAGATATCGGGGAAGCCGGTCTTCGGATCCGCTGACAGACGCCGCCAGACGAGTCTGCGTCGGGGGACAGCCGGAAATCCGTGTAGTCACCCAGAGGACCCTACCGAATCGGACGGGGTTCCGCCACGATCGAACCAGGTCAGCCGGCCTGGTGTTGAAAGTGTGCCCGCGTAGGCCAGCGTGCCCGTGCCGGATACTGAATAAGAACCAGCTGCCCGTGCTGGAACGGCCGACCCCTCCTTCCACAAGGAACGCCTGTCCCCTGAGCTCGAGACGCTCGGCATCAAAGGCCTGGCCCATCAGGGTGTCGCCATCCAGAAACAGCACATGGCCGGAGGGCGCATAGAGCGCGGTCGTGTTGCCACGAATGAGCAGCTTCTTCGTCTTGCCGTCGAGGGAGCCTGCGTACACACCGGCCTGATCCGCCAGGCTGCTTCGGACCGTGAACAGGAAGTGACGACCGTCCGGCAGGAATTGCGGGAATCGATGCGATCCTTCCTGGCGGGACGCGTCCAGTTCGGTGACCGGCGTGACCATTCCGCCGGACGATGAAACCCGCAGAATGCCAGTGATGCCCTGGCGAAGAGGATCGTGTCGTCCGGCCCCCACGAGGCCTGACGGTTATCGGGAACACTTGCGGCGATCACCTGCGAGGGTCCGCCGCTGGCAGGAATCTTCTTCAGCTTTCCATCAGCGAAATAGCCGATCCAGCGATTGTCCGGCGACCAGAACGGGGATTCGGCGCCTTCAGTACTCCGGCAGCGAATGGGCCGTCACGGCGTCCAACGATCGAAGCCAGAGCGTGGGTCTCGCGCCGGACGCGGCAGCGGCAAACACGATGGCCCGGCCATCCGGGGACAAGGCCAACTGCGGCACGCCGACAGTGGCGCACTCTGACCGGTAAACAGTGTCTTGTCCGGAGGGAGGATGCTCAATCGGACCACATCTCCCGTCGCCGGCGCAGATGACGGACGCAGGACGATGAAGAGCGCGATCAGCATGCCGGCGGCGGCCGTGATCCACGCGACGCGCTCGAGCCACGGGCTGCGCGTGCGCGCGCCAGCGGGCGCGACCGCCGTTCCACCTTCCGCGATCCACGTCAGCTCGTCGAACAAGTCGCTGGCGTCCTGCCAGCGTGCGATCGGGATCCTTGTGCAGGCACTTGCTTGACGACGCGATCGAGCGCCAGCGGCGGCAGCGGCTGGACGTGAGCTCGGTCACCGGGTGGCGGCTCGACGTTGCAGGATCTCGCTCCGATCAGGCTCGGCCTGATTCTCCCGTCGAACGCCTTTCTTCCCGTCAGCCATTTCGTAGAGGACCGCACCGAACGCGAAGATGTCGGTCCGCGCATCCGCCTCCCGGCCTTCGAGCTGCTCGGGCGCCATGTACTGGAACGTGCCGAGAATCGTGCCCTGCGTGGTGATCGCGTGTGGCGCCGCTTCCGCCGTGCCGGCATGGCTGGAGCCAGGCCCGACGTTCGCGACGACTGGCAGCGCTCTTCGCGAGGCCGAAGTCGAGCAGCTTCGCGCCGCTCTCGTCAGCATGATGTTGCCGGGTTTCAGATCGCGATGGACGATGCCGGCCCTGTGCGCGGTGGTCGAGCGCGTCGGCGATCTGAATCGCGATCGTCAGCGCGTCCTGGATCGGGAACGCGGCCGTCCTTCAGCCGCTGCTCGAGCGTCTCGCCGTCCGAGTACTGCATGACGAGGTACGCCGTGCCGTCCTGCTCGCCGACGTCGTAGATGGCGCAGATGTGCGGATGATCGAGCTGCGGAGATCGTGCGCGCTTCGCGGTCGAAGCGATCGCGGAACTGCCGAATCGGCGGCGAGCGGTCTGCGAGAGGATCTTGATGGCGACCGTGCGATCGAGGCGCGTGTCGCGCGCTTTATAGACTTCGCCCATGCCGCCCGCGCCGAGGGGCGGACTCGATTTCATAGGGACCGAAGCGCGCGCCGGTGGCAAGAGCCATGCGAGATCATAGTGTCTGCGCGTCATGAAGCCAGAGGTCGGCCACACTGGTTCGGGTCCGTTCGCGCACGCCACGACGCTGCCGCGACACTCCGGTCGATGGACACCCACGTCCCACGCGAGGCGACGATCGGCCCACGCATGCGCGCTCGAGGTAATTCAGCGACACGATATGAGCACGTTCCCCACTTCGTCGGATGTTCGTTTTTGCACAGTGCGTCCGCGGATATCAGGCTCTCGCTTGCCGTTCAAGCAAGCGTCACATCGAAACCACGAAACCTGAGTTCTTTTTCGTGGTTTCGCGGGTTTCGTGGTTTCGTGTCTGTTCGAGGTTTGCTGGGACGGGTTCTCAGTCCTTCTCTGGGAGACGACATCGTTCCTTGGACCAAATAAAATGCCACGCCTCGCGACGGTGCGGTCACCGTCGGTGCGAGTTGCGCCCAACGAGCGATGGGCTTGTGACAGCCGTCCAGCTGAGAACCCCGCTCGCGTGGCTGAAGCGGCCCGTTCCCCGGTAACCGTCCACGTGCCCTGATATTGTCCGTAGCCATTCTCATCCGGCAGAACCAATTCGCGCTTCCTGCGTACGTCCCGTCGAGGGTGTCTCCGTTGCCAGCGGTCATCGTGAAAGTTCCCGCGAACGTCGGGACGCCGTCGACCACTGTCGCTGCACTTTTTCACCGTCAGGAACAGCGGACCCAGCTTTGAAATGTTCCCGATACCCCGGAACTACAACAGCAGTGCCGCCACGACAGTCAATCTGGCATGCGCAATCATCTTGACGGCAGACGGAAGCACGGTCGCCATCGTAAAGGTCCCCGTGATGCGAACGCGCGTGGTCGCGGTCGGCGAAAACCGCGCTGGGTGCCAAGGCGACAGCCATCGCAGCCAATACGAGCACGCCGTGGACCGAGTTCCGGAACAGTCTCATGATGTTCTCCTTTGATGACGCCCTTGAGAGCGTCGTCTGTATGGAGATCGCGCAAGCGGCGTCCATAACGGGTCAACGGGACAAAAGCCCGTGATCCAGGCGCCCGGTGCTATGCTGGGGCTGCCGATCAACTGCGTCGAAGAAGGCTCCAATGGTCTCGCCTCGCGACGTTACGGCGCTGCTCGGCGATTGGAGTCGCGGCAACCGGACTGCGCTCAATCAGTTGCTGCCACTCGTCTATGCGGAGCTCCGCCGCGTTGCCGCGCGCCAGCTTCGGAACGAGCGGGCCGACCACACCTTGCAGCCGACGGCCCTCGTTCATGAGGTGTACATCCGGCTCGTCGACCAACGCCAGGTCGATTGGCAGAATCGAGCGCATTTCTTTGGTGTCGCGGCGCAGGTCATGCGCCGGATCCTGGTCGATCACGCCCGTCGTCACGGCGCGAGCAAACGGGGCGACGGTGTGCGCTGTGTGTCAATCGATGAAGCAAAAGACGTAGCCGCCGCGTCAAACGAGATACCCATCCTCGCGCTGGATCACGCGCTCGATCGCCTGGAAAGGTCGACGCTGAACTGGCCAAGATCGTCGAGCTTCGTGCGTTTGGCGGACTCACGATCGAGGAAGCGGCGCATGTTCTCAGCGTGTCACCATCGACCGTCAAGCGCGACTGGCGCACCGCGAAAGCGTGGCTCAATCGTGAGCTCGGCTCCGAAGTTCGACCGTGACGGACGAGCGATGGCCGCGAGTGAAGGCGCTGTTTCAGGCCGCTGTGGAACGGCCGGCCGAAGAGCGCGACGCCTTTCTGGCCGCTGTGACTGGCGACGACGAGCGCGTTGCGTCGTGAAGTCGAGTCGCTGTTGACTTCGGACGCCTCGGACGTCAGCTTCCTCGATCGGCTGCCCGTCGCCAGCGAGTCCGTGCTCGCCGATCCTCTCGCTGCCCCACCGGCGTCGATGGACCACACGCTGTCTCACGCCAGTCCTCACCGCCGGTCTGCGAGTAGGTCCCTACGAAATCGTCGCCCCGCTTGGTGCGGGCGCCATGGGCGAGAGTACTCGCGCGTGCGACACGAAGCTGAATCGCGAAGTCGCCCTGAAGGTGTTGCCCGAGCTGTTCGCACTCGATCCTGACCGCCTGGCGCGGTTCACGCGCGAAGCGCAGCTGCTCGGCCACGCTCAATCACCCGAACATCGCCGCGATCTACGGCCTCGAAGAGTCGAACGAGCGCCAGGCAGGCGGCGCTGGCGCTGGTGCTGGAGCTGGTCGATGGGCCGACGCTCGCAGACCGAATCGCACGTCGGGCCGATTTCGCTGAACGAGGCGTTGACCATCGCGCGTCAGATTGCCGACGCGCTGGAAGCGGCGCACGAGAAGGGCATCATTCATCGCGACCTCAAGCCGGCGAATATCAAGATCGCCCGCAATGGGGTGGTCAAGGTGCTCGACTTCGGGCTGGCGAAGGTGTGGGACGGCGCCCCACAGTCTGACCTCTCCGGGTCACCGAGGCTGACCGCAACTGATATCGGCGGGCGGACCATCCTGGGCACCCCGGCCTACATGAGCCCGGAACAGGCGCGTGGCAAGCCGCTGGACAGGCGGACGGACATCTGGTCGTTCGGCTGCGTGCTCTACGAAATGCTCACGGGCCGCGCGCCGTTCGCCGGCGACACCATCTCCGACACGCTCGCCGCGATTCTCGAACGCGAGCCGGACCGAACGATGCTGCCGGCCGACACGCCGCTGCCGATCCGCAGATTGCTGCGCCGCTGCCTGCAAAGGATCGCAAGGGACGGCTCGATTCGGCGGCCGGTGCGCGACTGGAGATCGACGACGCGATCGCGTCTCCGGCCGGCGAGACGCTCGACTCGCGGCGACGCCGTCCCGTCGCGTCACGCCGGTGGCGATCGCGGTGCTGGCCGGCGTCGCGATGATCGCCGCGCTCGTCGCGTGGGCCCTGTCGCCCTGATGCGGCCCGCGCCCGTGGCTCCGGCGTGCTGCCGGCGCGGTTCGCCATCGTGCCGCCGCCCGGACCTCCGCTCAACGTGTCAGGCCCGGATCGCGACCTCGCCTTTTCGCCTGACGGCCGTACGCCTCGTATACCGCGCCGGAGGGTCGCAAACCAACGGCAGCCCGTTGATGATGCGCGCGATCGATCAACTCGACGCCCGGCCGGTGGCGGATGTCGCGCGCGCATACGCGCCGTTCTTTTCCCCTGATAGCCGGTGGATCGCGTTCTTCGAGGACGCGGTGCCTGAAGAAGGTGTCGATTGACGGGGGCCCCGTCATCACGCTGTGCCAGGTCGGCGGGCTGCCGCTTGGCGCAAGCTGGGGCGACGACAACACGATCACATTCGCCACCAAGCATCCCGAGCACCGGCCTGTGGCGCGTGTCGGCGGACGGCGGTGAGCCAACGATCTTGATGACGCCGGATCCGGCCGAGCACGAGGTGCACTATGCGTTCCCGTCGGCGCTTCCGCGCGGACGCGGCGTCTTGTTCACGGTTGCGATCGCGACGCCGGCCCGAGGCGGACAGCTCGGAGGTCGCCGTCCTCGACCTGAAGACCGGCCAGCGCAAGATTCTGATTCGAGGCGGCGCCGACGCCCAGTACGTCGAATCCGGCCACCTGATTTTCGCGGCGGCTGGCACGCTGCGCGCCGTGCGATTCGACTCCGTCCGGCTCGAGGTGCTCAGCGATCCGGTGACGGTCGTCGAACACGTGCACATGAAGCCGACCGGCGCGGCCAACTACGCCGTCTCGCGCGCCGGGCACACTCGTCTATGTGCCGGGGAACTCGGAGGTCAGACGGCGCTGCGGTCGCTCGTATGGGTCGACAGGAAAGGGCACGAGGAACGGATCAACGCGCCGCTGCGTGCCTACGGTCCGCGCGCAGTATCGCCCGACGGCACGCGCCTGGCGATCAGCATTCTCGACCACGGGAATACTCAGATCTGGATCTGGGATCTCGCGAGAGAAACGCTGAGGCCCTGACCTTCACGCCTGGCACGAATGGACTGCCGATTTGGACACCCGACGGCCGGCGGATCGTCTTCATGTCGGACCGCACGGGCGTGCTGAACCTGCTACAGCCAGGCCGCCGACGGCGCCGGTACCTGTCGACCGGCTGACGACGAGTGCGAATCCGCAATGGCCCACGTCGATCACGTCCGACGGGACGCGCGTCTTTGGCTTCTACAGCGAGCCCAAGCGTGCGGCGAGTGATCCTGGTTTCCTTGAAGAGTCCCGCGGCCGGGCCGGTCGTTCAGAACCTGTTCGACGGCGTCTTCGCCGAGATCTCACCGGACGGTCGCTATCTCGCGTACGAGTCGGATGAATCTGGCCGCGTATGAGGTCTACGTGCGACCGTTCCCGCAGGTGGACCGCGGCCGCTGGCAGATCTCGACCGGTGGTGGGACGCGCGCCACGTTGGGCGCGAAGCGGTCGCGAGCTGTTCTACCTCGATGCATCGAATGCGCTCACTAGCGTGCTGGTCTCCACATCCGGGCCGACGTTCAGCGCAGGCATTCCGGCGAAGATGTTCGACTCCAAGTGTGCCGAGCCAAATCCCGCCCGCCACTACGACGTGTCTGCTGATGGCCAGCGGTTCCTGATGATCAAAGACAGCGCTGGGCGATCAGAATGCGACGCCCGCCAGCATGGTTGTCGTCGAGCACTGGTTCGAAGAGCTGGAAACAGCGCGTGCCGACGAAATAGTTGGGGACCTGTACGGTGGCTGTTGGAGATTTACGGGAGCGGCGGCTCCTCACTGCTCGTGATAAACGGTGGTGACTAGCCCGGGCGAAAGCCCGCCAACAAGGAGCCGCCATGAGAGAGAGTCTCGCACGGTCGATCGGTCGCACCAGGTCGATTCCCCAACCCAGCGCCATCTCCCGCTCGTCGACCTGCTCGTTGATACGCTGAGGCGGAGCTGATGGAGCTGGCCGTCGCGTCGGGCCTGAAGGTGCTCACCACGATGCTCGAAGAGGATCGGACGGCGATCTGCGGTCCCCGCTATCAGCATCAGGCTGATCGTCAGGCGTCGCGCACCGGCACCGTGCCAAGCGAGGTGGTCTACTCGGTGGTCGGAAGGTCGCGATCAGCCGCCCGCGCGTCGCGCGAACGGCGTGGAAGTGCCGTTGCCGACGCTTTCAGTTGATGGCCAGCAGGATCCGTTGAGATCGTCGAGTCGTCGAACAGATGCTCCTCGGCGTCGCGACGCGACGGTCGCGCGCAGTCGAGCAATACGTAGC
>ERZ1370068.3525-contig-2636_pt1 | contig 52754 bp, 64 predicted proteins | sample MGYA00561227_ERZ1370068 | MGnify/ENA primary metagenome ERZ1370068 (study PRJEB38410, sample SAMEA6850437) | metagenome | study: Metagenomic assessment of the ecological functions of the soil: analysis of the soil microbiota associated with the... | reverse complement strand
CGGGATGAAGTGGAGCGACGGCCGAGCCGTTCACCGCGGACGACTTCGTCTTCTGGTTCGAGGACATCTACCGGAACAAGGACCTGATTCCCACGCCCTCGGCGGCGATGGCCATCAACGGCAAGCAGGGCGAGATCCAGAAGGTCGACACCTACACGGTGAGGTTCAAGTTCCCGAGCCCTACTTCCTGCTTCCCGACGTGCTGGCGGGCTCCACCGACCTCGGCGGCCTGGCCCAGCGGGGTCGCGTATCGCGGCATGGGCGGCTACGCGCCCGCCCACTACCTCGAAGCAGTTCCACCCGAAGTACGTGGGCGAGGCCGAGCTGGACAAGAAGGTCAAGGACGCCAAGTTCGACAGCTGGGTCCGCATGTTCCTGGTCCAAGAACGACTGGGCGCTCAACCCGGAGCTGCCGGTGGTCTCGCCGTGGAAGACGGCGACCGCCATCAACACGCCGACGTGGACGCTCGAGCGGAACCCCTACAGCGTCTTCGTCGACACGGCGGGCAACCAGCTGCCCTACATCGACCGGGTGGTGCTGACGCTGGCCGAGAACCTGGAGGTCATCAACCTGCGCGCGATCGCCGGCGAGTACGACTTCCAGGCAGCGGCACCTCGACCTCGGCAAGCTGCCCGTGTTCATCGAGAACCAGGCAGAGGGCGGCTACAAGGCTCTACCTCGATCCCGGCGACTACGGCGGCGACATGATCATCAAGTTCAACCTGAGCTACGAGGCCGACCCGGAGATCGGCGAAGTGGATGAACACCGCCGACTTCCGGCGCGCGCTGGCGCTCGGGTATCGACCGCGACCAGATCAACGAGACGTTCTGGCTGGGGACGGGCACGCCCAGCTCCGTGGTGCCCGTCGGACAGCAACAAGTACAACCCGGGACCCGAGTACCGGAAGCTCTGGGCCACGCTCGACGTCAAGAAGGCCAACGAGATGCTCGGACAAGATCGGCCTGGCCAAGAAGGACGCCGAGGGCTACCGCCTGCGCGCGGACGGCAAGGGCCGGCTGCGCATCGAGATCATGACGCTGGGCGGCCAGTTCCTCCAGTTCACGCAGATCGCCGAGATGATCCGGGAGCAGTGGAAGAAGATCGGCATCGACCTGACCGTGCAGGAGGTCGAGCGGAGCCTGGCCCTGAAGCGGACTGCCGCCAACGAGCAACAGCTCGGGGCCTGGAACAACGACGGCAGCGAGCACCTGTTCACCTTCCCGCTCCACGTGTTCCCCTTCGAGCATCGCCGCCGTCGCGTCGTCGGGGCCGCTGTACGTCAAGCTGGTTCCACTCCGCCGGCACCCAGGGCAAGGAGCCGCCGCCGCGGCATGCGCGAGCTGATGGAGAAGTGGAAGAAGGCCTTCGGCGTGCCCGAGAAGGAGCGCATCCAGCTCGGCAAGGAGGTCTGGAAGATCGCCGCGGAGGAGGTCTACATCATCGGCGTGATCGGCATGGGACCGGCGTCCATGGGCGTGCGCGTGGTCAAGACGAACATGGGGAACATCCCGTCGCGGCAATACAATAGCCCGGACGGCAAGACCCCGACGATTTCCCGTCCGGTCACGTTCTTCTGGAAGAAGTAAGCTCGAGGGCGTCGCCGGGGACGAGGGGCTCCGGCATGGTCGCGTACATCGGACGGCGCGCCCTGCTCGCGGTGTTCACGGTCTGGGCGATCTCCGTCCTCTCCTTCGTCATCATCCAGTTGCCCGCCGGGGACTACGTCATCCTCGTACATCGCCCAGATGGCGGCGTCCGGCAGCGTCGTCACCGAGCAGGAGGCGCAGAATCTGAGGATCCAGTACGGCCTCGGTCAGCCCATCTACGTGCAGTACTACAAGTGGGTCAGGCTGATCGCCGAGGGCAACTTCGGCATGTCCATGGAGTGGAAGCGGCCCGTGGCCGAGGTGATCGGAGACCGCCTGTGGCTGACGGTGGTCGGTCTCTGCTCGCCGCCCTGTTCCTCACCTGGGTGCTGGCCCTGCCCATCGGCATCTATTCCGCCGTCCGGCAGTATTCCGCTGGGCGACTACACCGCCACGTTCGTGGGCTTCATCGGCCTCGCCGTGCCCAACTTTCTTCTCGCGCTCGTGCTGCTCTACCTGGGCTTCACCCTCTTCAACGCCAATATCGGCGGGCTCTTCTCCGTGGAGCTTCAGGACGCGCCCTGGAGCGCGGCCAAGGTGTGGGACCTCTGCAAGCATCTCCCGATCCCGGCCTTGATCCTGGGGCTGGCGGGAACGGCGCAACAGATCCGGATCATGCGCGCCAATCTGCTGGACGAGCTGCGCAAGCCCTACGTGGTGACGGCGCGCTCCAAGAGGCCTCTCGGAGCTCAGGGTGATCCTGAAGTACCCCGTCCGGCTCGCCCTCAACCCGTTCGCCAGCACCATCGGCTACACGCTGCCGTACATCGTGTCGGGGAGCATCATCGTGTCCCTGGTCCTCGGATTGCCGACCGTCGGACCGCTCCTGCTGCGGGCCCTCATCGCGCAGGACATGTTCCTGGCGGGGACGATCGTGCTCCTGCTCGGCGTCATGACGGTGATCGGCACGCTGATCTCGGACATTCATCCTCGTGTGGGTCGACCCGCGCATCCGCCTCGAGGACTCCTGATGGCCGAGCCCGACGTGGCGCTCGATCGCGGCAAGCGCTCCCGCTCACGGGCCGGGCGCCGTCGCGCCCGCGGAGGACCGGCGCCTCTACGTGGCCTCGCAGTGGCGGCTCACGTGGTGGCGATTCCGGCGGCATCGCGTCGCCGTGGCCAGCGGCATCGTCGTCATCGGCTTCTACCTGGTGGTGCTGGGCGCGGACTTCCTCGCCTATGCCGACCCGAATGCGTCCGAGGCGCAGCGCTCCCTGATGCCGCCGCAGCCCATCCACTGGTTCGAGGGCTGGCGGTTTCGCCCCCACGTCTACGCCGTCAAGGGCGTCCGCGACCTCCAGACCTTCCGGCGGGTCTACCGAGCGGATCCCGCCCAGAAGATCCCGATCCGGTTCTTCGCCGAAGGCTTCGAGTATCGATTCCTCGGGGTGATTCCCGCGACGCGTCACCTGATCGGGGTCGACGGCGGCGGCGATGCCGCCCAGAGGATCTTTCTGCTGGGCACAGATCTACAGGGGCGGGATCTGTGGTCGCGGCCTGATGTTCGGCACGCGCATCTCCCTGACCATCGGCCTGGTCGGGGTGACGATGAGCCTCGTCCTCGGCGTCGTCCTCGGCGGGCTCTCGGGCTTCTACGGCGGCATCGCCGACACCGTGATCCAGCGGATCATCGAGATCCTCCGCTCGATCCCGACGATACCGCTGTGGATGGGACTGGCCGCGGCGCTGCCCCGGACCTGGTCGGTCATGCAGGTGTACTTCGCCATCACGATCATCATCTCGCTCCTGGCGTGGACCGAGCTGGCGCGCGTCGTCCGGGGGCGCTTTCTCACGCTGCGCGAGGAGGACTTCGTCGTGTCCGCACGGCTGGTCGGGTGTACCCAGATGCGGACCATCTTCGTCCACATGGTGCCGTCGTTCATGAGCCACATCATCGCGGCCACCACGCTCGCGCTGCCCGCCATGATCATCAGCGAGACCGCCCTCAGCTTTCTCGGGTCTCGGCCTGCGCCCGCCCGCAATCAGCTGGGGGGTCTTGCTGCAGCAGGCCCAGAACGTCCAGACGGTGGCCATCTCCCCGTGGCTGATGCTCCCGGCGGTGCCCGTGATCATCGTGGTCATGGCCTTCAACTTCCTCGGGGATGGATTGCGGGATGCCGCCGACCCGTACGGACGCTAGATCTCGGAGGGGGCTCCTGCCCTGCCGACGCCTCCCCCGAAAAGCAGGATTGCGCCGGCATAGCCGGCGCTCGAAGTGGAACGCTCGATGGTTGGCGGACCGCGCTGCTTTCCTCCGCGTCGGGTCCTTTCGCGGCTGGCTGCCGGGATGGTGAGCGGCGATGGATCGGGGGCGCGTGAGTTGGAAGCGCAGGCGCGCGAGGCCGTGACGGCGATTCGGCGGGAGGCGCTGCTGGCTGTGCGGAATCTGAAGACGTACTTTCCCCAGGACGAGGGGACGGTGAAGGCGGTGGATGGGGTCAGCTTCGACCTCTATCCGCGGCGTGACCCTGGGCATCGTGGGCGAGAGCGGGTGCGGCAAGAGCGTGACGGCGAGGTCCATCATGGGCATCGTCGATCGGCCGGGCAGGATCGTCGACGGAGAGATCCAGTTCCGCCGGCGGGCCACCGAGGGCGGGGCGGGCAGCCGATCAGGTGGTCGACCTTGCGAAGCTGGCGCCGAATGGCGAGGAGATGCGGGCGATCCGCGGGGCCGAGATCGCGCTCATCTTCCAGGAGCCGATGTCGTCGTTCAGCCCGGTCCACACGATCGGGAACCAGATCAGCGAGGCGATCATGCTGCACCAGCGGGTCGGCCGCGGGCAGGCCCGCGAGAAGACGATCGAGATGCTGCGGCGGGTCGGCGTGTCGTCGCCCGGCGAGCGCGTGAACCAGCTCTCCAATCAGCTCAGCGGCGGCCTGCGCCAGCGTGCCATGATCGCGATGGCGCTGTCCTGCAATCCGACCCTGCTGATCGCGGACGAGCCCACGACCGCGCTCGACGTGACGACCCAGACGCAGATTCTCGAGCTGATGCGCCAGCTCCAGCGGGAAGACGGGATGGCGATCATGCTCATCACCCACGACCTCGGCGTGATCGCCGAGATGGCGACCGACGTGGCGGTGATGTACCTGGGCCGCGTGGTCGAGCAAGCGCCGGTCGACGAGATCTTCCACGCCCCCGGCATCCGTATACGCGGGCGCTCCTGCGCTCCATCCCTCGCCTTCGATCGCGCACGCGAGAGCGCCTCACGCCGATCGCGGGCTCCGTGCCGCACCCGTACGACCGGCCCGCGGGGTGCCCCTTCCATCCGCGCTGCGCCGGACTTCATGCCCGGCACCTGTGACCGCCAGGAGCCGAGCTTGCGGCCGGTCGGGGACCAGCACGCCGTGAGCTGTTTCCTCTACGAGTGAGCGGTGCGCCGGCGATCGCGCGGATGACCAGCCAATCCGGGATCTCGGAGCCGACCTCGCTGCCCCAGCAGGCCTTGCTGCGGGTCGCCGGGCTGCAGAAGCTGTTTCCGATCCGGAAGGGCTTCTGGAAGCGGACGGTGGGCCACGTCCGGGCGGTGGACGGCGTCGACTTTCACATCGACGAGGGGGAGACGCTGGGCCTGGTCGGCGAGAGCGGCTGCGGGAAGACCACGACGGCGCGGTGCATCCTGCGGGCCATCGAGCCGACGGAGGGCGAGATCTTCATGCGGGTCACCGGAGGCTCGGTGATCGAGATGGGCCGGCTGCGCCCGTCGGAGCTGCGCGCGCTGCGTCGAGAGATGCAGATGATCTTCAGGATCGTTCACCTCGCTCAATCCTCGCATGACGCTGCTCGATCTCGTCGGCGAGCCGCTGCTGGTGCACGGCATGAAGAATCGCCGCGAGCGCGAAGAGCGCGTGGCGGATCTCCTGCGCGCGCGTCGGGCTCCGGCCCGAGTACATGCGCCGCTTCCCGCACGCCTTCAGCGGGGGCGAGCGACAGCGCATCGGCATCGCCCGGGCGCTGGCCCTGCACCCTCGCCTGGTGGTTGCCGATGAGCCCGTCTCGGCCCTGGACGTGTCGGTGCAGGCCCAGATCCTGAATCTCCTGCTCGATCTGCAGGCCGAGTTTCGGCTGACGTATCTCTTCGTGGCGCACGACCTGAGCGTCGTGAGACACATCAGCGATCGCGTGGCCGTCATGTACGTCGGGCGCATCGTGGAGCTGGCGGCGACCGACGAGGCTCTTCCAGGCTCCCAAGCACCCGTACACGGCGGCGCTCCTCTCCGCCGTTCCCGAGCCGGACCCGCGCACACGCGCGCGGCGCATCGTGCTGCAAGGGGAGGTGGCGAACCCCGCGGCTCCGCCCAGCGGCTGCTATTTCCACCCCCGCTGTCCCCACGCGATCGAGGTGTGCCGCACGCAGGCGCCGGCATGGCAGAGACCTCGCCCGCCCACTTCGCCGCGTGTCACCGCGCCCATGAGCTCGATCTCCCCGGGGTGGAATAGCCATCGAAGGGAGCCTCGACGCCCTCTGAGCCTCCCGAAGCCGGATTGCGCCGGCGAAGCCGGCCTCGAACAGCGGCTACTCCGACACGCTCCCGAATCCCTCGGCCGCGGTCCGCCTGCGGAACTGGGGTATAGTCGGGGGCGCGCGAGTCGGGCGCGGTTCGGACGACGACGTCAGGAGGTGGACCATGGCGAAGACGGAACCGTGTGGGCACCATCCTCTGGGTCCCTCGGTAGGAGGACGAGCGCATGCGCTTCGGCTTCTTCGATCAGCTCCCGTGCGCCGCCGGATACTCCGAGCGCCAGCGGTACCGGGACATCATGGCCCAGATCGAGGCTCGGCGATGCCCTGGGCCTCGACACCGCGTGGCTCGGCGAGCTGCACTTCAGCCGCCCCTTCTCCACCCTCGCCGACCCGCTCATGGTCCTGGCCGCCGCCGCCCAGCGCGCGCGCCGCATCCGCCTGGGCACCGCGGTGACGCTGCTCCCGTTGCACAACCCGGTGAAGACCGCCGAGCAAGCCGCCACCGCCGACCTGCTCAGCGACGGGCGCCTGGAGCTCGGAGTCGGGCGGGGCACCGCGCCGATTCACTACGCCGGCTACGACATCCCACAAGAGGAGAGCCGGGCGCGCTTCGAGGAGGCGCTCGACTTCATCCTGGAGGCGTGGACCCACGAGACCTTCTCCTACGAGGGGAAGTACTACCACGCGCGGGATCTCACCATCGTGCCCCGGCCCGTGCAGGTTCCGCATCCACCCGTTCGCATCGCCGCCAATAGCCCCGACACGTTCCCGCTCGCCGCGCGCGCGTCACTCCCGATCTTCGCCACGCCCCTCATCAATCCCCGGAGAAGCTCCGGGAAGGCCTGGCCGGATACCGCGCCGCCATGCCCTCCGGCGCCCGCGCCGACGCCGCCCTGGCCTTCCCGGTGCACGTGACCACGAGCCGGGCGAAGGCCCGCGAGGAATGCGAGCCGAGCCTGCTGCGCTTCTTCCGCGAGGCGGGAGAACGCCTGCGGCCGTTCGGGGAGGCGGACATCAAGACCTTCGAGGCCTTTCAGCAAGTCCTCGCCAGGATGCAGCGCATGAAGTTCGACGACATCGATCGCGAGATGGGTGTCTTCGGCGATCCGGAGTACTGCGTGGAGCGGGTGCGCGCCTTGCGTCGCGAGTACCAGATGGACGAGTTCATCTGCTACTTCAATCAAGGGGGCATCATGGACCACGCCACGGTGAGAGCGTCGATGACGCTCTTCGCCCGCGAGGTGATGCCGCACTGCCGCTAGCATCCGGGCGGACGCCCGGCCCGAGCTGGCGGACAACCAAGCCGTCACGCGAAGGAGGATGCCATGAAGGATGGACTCCGGTTCGTCGATTCCGACATGCACATCATGGAGCCGCCCGACCTCTTCGAGCGGTACCTGGACCCTGCGTTCAAGCATCGCGTCACCGTGCAGGTCGGCGCCGACGGCCGCCCCAAGCGCGGGCCGGCCGGCACGACCGTGATCGACGGGCTGCCCACCTCGGACATGGATCTCCAGCAGTATCGAAAGCGGGTCCGTCGCGGCGACACCCAGAGCACGCAGCTGCTCTCCGGATCCCGGATCTTCGACACGGGCCGGCTGGACTTCGCCATCGAGCGCGACTACAACCCCGAGGCCCAGGTGATGGGCATGAAGATGGAGGGGGTCGACATCGCGGTGCTCTACCCGACCAGCGGCCTCGCCCTCATCGCCCGGGACAACCTCGATCCGCTGCTGTCGCTGGCCCTCTGCCAGGCGTACAACAACTGGATTCACGAGTTCTGCCGGCACAGCCCCGACCAGCTCAAGTTCGTGGCGATGTTGCCCGTGCACGACGTGCACATGGCCTGCCGCGAGCTGGTGCGCTGCGTGAGAGAGCTGGGCGCCGTCGGGTCCTTCATCCGGCCGAACCTCGTGAACGACCGCTACTGGCATTCGAACTACTGGGACCCGCTCTACGCGGTGCACGAGGACCTCGGCGTGACGTGGGGGTTTCACGAGGGCGTGAGCGCGGTGTACTCCGCATGATCCCGCTGTACGGCGAGAACCGGTTCTACCGGCACGTCGCCAGCCACTGGATCGAGATGCAGCAGGCGATGATCGCGATGATCATCGGCGGCGTCTTCGAGTTCCACCCGAAGCTTCAGCGTGGGGTTCCTCGAAGCGCAGAACTCGTGGGTGCCCGGGCTCCTGACCCGCATCGAGTGGGACTATCCGCAGTACCGCGACTCCCACGCCCCCTACCTCTCGCTCACGCCGAAGGAGTACTTCCGGCGCAATTGCTGGGCCGCGGTCGAGGGCAGCGAGCCGGAGATCGAGGCGACGGCCGGGCTGATCGGCGCCGATCGCATGTGCGTGTCGACGGACTACCCGCACTTCGACTCGAACTTCCCCCACGTGTCGGAGAACCTGCTCGAAGAACGTGCCGCGCGAGATCGCCGCCCAGATCCTCGCCGGCGGCGCGCACCTCTACGGCTTCACCGAGGCCGACTTCCGGAAGGCGGACGCCGCGGCGGCCGCGAAGTAGGCGCGCCCGTCGGGCGCGTTGACGCGGAAGGCCGCGGGGAGGCGGGCCCCGCAGCCGGGCTCACTGCAAGAGGTCGAGCGCGGCCAGCGCCCTGATGTGCCGGCAGTCAGCGGTAGGCGTCGCGGCGATGGGCGACTACCGAGACCATGACGACCCGGTCCTGGTCGCTCACTGTGTAGACGATTCGGTAGTCCCCTGGCGAATGCGATAGGCTTCTCGACCTGACAGCTTCGTCGAATCGGCTGGACGGGATCCTCGGACAGGTTCGGATGCGCTCGATGATCCGCGCGCGGTCTTTGCGGGGTAGCGCCTCGATCTCCTTCGCCGCGGACCGCTTGAGGTGGACGCTATAGCTTCCCACGCCGCTTGAGATCCTTCACGAATTCCTCGAACGGCATGCTTGGCTCTTTGGCCCGCGCCTCGATGGCAGCCAGGTCCTCCGCGTCCTCGGCGAGACTCTGGCGAAGCGCCTCGTTGACGAGCGCCGAGTACGGCCGCTCGGTCTCGGCGGCCTTGAGCCGGAGGGCCTTGTGTAGATCTGGATCCACGTAGACGGTCACGCGCCTGGGCTTGGCCTTCACGTCCTCAGGCTAACAGCATGACGTCAAGACGTCAAGACGTCATTGGTAGATCGTGGCGCTGCAGAATTTCAGAGTGGGAGGTTCACGGCGGCGCGCGCAAGGTCGAGCAGCTCTTCGTGGAGATCGGGATTGGCGCTGCCAACGAGCGCGTCTGAGCGGATGGTCCAGGGTCGGCCGTCGAGATCGGACAGGGTGCCCCCGCTTCGGTGACGAGTAAGGCTGCCGGCCCCGGCGTGGATGGCCGAGACCCAGAAGACGATGTACGCCGAGATGCGGCCGGCGGCCAGGTAAGGCGAGGCCAGCGTGGTCCCCAGCGAACGGAAGTCCCATCGATCTGCCCGGATGGCCGCGGCCAGTGAACCGCGCGGCCTGCTCGCGGCGACTGCCCTTCGACTTGCCGTCTTCGACGACGATCGTCCGACTCACGTCGCTGGTCGTCATCCGATGTCGGGCGCCGTCCTTCAATCCCCAGGCGCCTCGGCCTCGCTCCGCGACAGCGATCTCGCCTCTGTCGATGGATCGCCGACGACGGCGACGGTGACGTCGTCACCGCTCCACGAGCGCCAGGTTCACGCAGTACAGCGGGATGCCCGAAGCAAAGTTCCGAGTCCCGCAGATGGGATCGACGAGCCAGTACGGCGAGCCATCGGCCGACGCCTCGCCACCGCGCTCCTCGCCGATCACCGAGAAGCCCAGCGCATCGGCCACAATGCCTCGAACCGCGTCCTCAACGGCGACATCCGTCACCGTCACCAGATCGCGCCCGCCTTTGGCGGTGATGTCTTCCGCGCCGATGCCACGCCGAGCGATCGCGAGCGCTCGCTTCACCGCGTCGATGGCCACAAGAGTCTCGGGACGGAACTCGTCAGTGGACTGCGTCATCCGCGCGCTCGGCCCGAAGGGGACTGGACGACGACCTCGCAGCCCGTCGGAGAAAACGCCAGCTTAGAGCGGCCGGGCGAGTCCTGGATCGCACGCCAGACACGCTCCGGATCGTCGCCGGCAGCTCGATGTGCTCCACGCCCAGCTCGGCGAGCGCATCGACGAGCGCATTCACCACGGCGCCGAGCGCCGGCGTCGTCCCGCCCTCTCCGCCGCCCCGCAACCCGAGCGGATGGGACGTCGAGGGCACCTCGCTGATCTCCGTCGTGAACGCCGGCAGCATGTCGGCGCGGGGCAGCGCGTAGTCCATGAGCGTCGACGACAGGAGCTGGCCGCTCTCGGCGTCGTACGCGCACGATTCCCACAGCGCCTGCCCCACGCCCTGCGCGATGCCGCCGTGCGTCTGGCCGTGGAGGATCATCGGATTGACGGCGCGGCCGCAGTCGTCCACGGTCGTGTAGCGCACGACGTCGACCACGCCGGTCTCGGGATCGACCTCGACCTCGCAGACCGCGGAGCCGTAGGGGAAGGACGGCGCGGTCAGGGTCTCGTCGCTGATTCCGTCGAGCGGTCCCCGGCAATCGGAAGGCGCATCGGGCCGCAGGGCGGCCGCGGCCGCAGCGAACAGGTCGACCGAGCGGTCGGTGCCCTTCACGCTGAACCGGCCCGCCGAGAATTCGATGTCGGCATCCGCCGCCTCCAGCAGCCAGGCGGCGATCCGCACGCCCTTCTCCACGATCTGGTCCGACGCCTTCGCCATCACGACCGCGGCGAGCCGCAGCGCGCGAGCGGAATGCGCGCCGCCCCCGACGACGGTGACGTCGGTATCGCCGGTGACCAGGCGCACCTCGGAGAGCTCCACCCCGAGCCACTCGACGATGAGCTGCGCGAAGCTCGTCGCGTGGCCCTGGCCGGACGACAGCGTGCCGAGCACCACGTCGATCGATCCCTCGGGGCGCACCGTGATGTGCGCGCGCTCGCGCGGGAACCCCGTGTTCAGCTCGATGTAGTTCGCCACGCCGATCCCGCGATAGCGGCCCGCGCCGGCGCGCCTCCGCCCGGCGGGCCTCGAACCCCGCCCAGTCCGCGAGGGCCAGCGCTCGGTCCTGCGCGGCCAGGTAGTCGCCGCTGTCGTAGAGCGTGCCGACGGCGTTCCGGTACGGCATGGCGCTCGCGGGCACGAGGTTCCTCCGCCGCAGCTCGAGCCGATCGAACCCGTGCCGGCGCGCGGCGAGGTCGATCAGCCGCTCCATGACGAACATGATCTCGGGGCGCCCCGCGCTGCGGTACGGCGTGGTCGGTGACGTGTTCGTGACGACGGCGCGCCCATGGATCGCCACGGCAGGCACGCGGTAGACCGTCGCCGTGATCGCCATGCCCTTGTTGAGCGGGTGGAATGAGACGGCGTGGGCGCCGACGTTGCTGGTGTTGGTGCCCCGAAACGCGAGGAAGGTGCCGTCGGCGTCGAGCGCCAGCTCGGCGTGCACCGCGAGGTCGCGGCCCTGGTAGTCCGCCGAGGAATCCTTCGCGCCGCTCGCCTGTCCACTTCACCGGCCGGCCGAGGCGCCGCGCCGCCCAGGCGACCAGCGCGAACTCCGGATAGCAGCTATTGCGGGTGCCGAAGTTCCCCCACGTCGCGCGCCACCACGCGCACGGCGCTCTCCGGGGACGCCGAGTGCGCCGGCCACGCCGGTCTGTGTCCGTCCCAGGCCGCCCGCGCCGGCATGAACCGTGTAGCGGCCGCTCGCGGGGTCCCAGACGCCGACCGCCGCGCGCGGCTCCATCGTCACGCCGGTGACACGCTGCACCCACGTGTCGAGCCGCACCACGTGGGCCGCGCGCGAGAACGCCGTGTCCACGGCCGCGGCGTCGCCGACCTCGCAATCGACGCACACGTTCGAGGTGGTGTCCTCATAGAGGATCGGCGCGTCGGGAGCGGCGGCGGCGGTGCTCGCCGTCACGGCGGGCAGCGGCGCCCAGTCGACGTTCACACGCTCGGCGCCATCGCGCGCCGCGGCGGGCGTCTCGGCGATGACCATGGCCACCACCTCGCCCGCAAAGCGCACGCGATCGGCGGGGATCGGCGGATGCGGGGCGACGAAGGACACATGGCGGCTCTTCACCAGCTCCTCGTGGGGATTCCCCGGCATCGGGCTATGCGTGAGCGGCCTCACGCCATCGGCGGCGGCGTCCTCGCCTGTGAGCACCGCGATCACGCCGGGCGTGGCCAGCGCCCCGCCGTGTCGACGCGTCGGATGCGCGCGTGGGCGTGGGGCGAGCGCACGAAGCACGCGTAGGCCTGGCCGGGCAGGTTGACGTCGTCGCTGTAGCAGCCAGCGCCCACGAGCAGGCGCGCGTCATCCTTGCGCAGGACCGGCTTGCCGAATCCTTCGCGCGCCGATCGGGTCCGGGACTCGAGGAAAGACACTCGCGATCAGACGGTCGCCGGCTGGAACTCCAGGGTGTTGCCGTCGGGGTCGTTGCACAGCATCTGCACGCGCCCGCCGGGCTGCGTGTTCTCGATGTACTCGATGCCCTCGCGTTCCAGCGTGGCCTTCATCGCGTCGTAGTCGGCCACCTCGAAGCACGTGTGCCGGGCGAGAGGGCTGATCGATGCCCCCGACCCCGGCGGCGTGAGCTCGGACTGGATGATGTGGATCTGCGGAAAAATGCCCGCGGTGCCGAGCCAGTAGCCGCCGGCCTTGAACGCCGGGCGCGGCAGGACCTGGAATCCCAGGACGCGGCAGTAGAAGTCCTTCGACCGCTCGGCATCGGCGGTCACGATGCCCTCGTGCTGCACGCGGACGACGTGGGTGCCGGTCACGGGTCGAACGGGCGTGGGCGGTGTCTGCAGAGCCATGGTATGCCTCCCCTGCGCGCCTCGACGCGCGCCCGCGATTATACGCGAGGGCGACCGCCTCCGCCGACACGGCGGTATCATAGCCGTCGGATGAAGCCCCTGGTGACCGCCGCGCTACTTGCCGTGATGCTCATGTCCTACAGGCTCCTATAGATAGCCCGTCGTCGCGAGATATTCCGCCACCAGCACCGTGCCCTTCGCCGCGCCCATCTTCGTATTGTGCGACACGAGGACATACTTGATGCCGTTCTCGAGCGCGGGATCATCCGGATGCGGCCGACGCTCGTCGTCATGCCGCCATCGGCGTCGCGGTCCAGCCGCGGCTGGGGGCGGAACGGGTCGTCGTGCACGGTGATCATGCGCTCCGGCGCTGACGGCAAGCCGAGCCGCGCGAGCTCGCTGCCGAGCTCGCCGAAGGCCGCGGCCACGTCGGCGCGGCTGGCGCGCCGTCCGAGCGACACGGCCACCGCCTCGGTGTGCCCTTCGCTGACGGCGGCTCGGGTGCAGGTCGCGCTGACGGGGAACGCGGCCGGCGCGATGCCGTCCTCGCCCTGGACCCCGAGGATCTTGCCCGTCTCGCGTGCGACCTTCTCCTCCTCGCCGGGGATGTACGGGATGATGTTGTCGAGGATGTCGAGCGCCGCGACGCCGGGCGAGCGGCCCGCCCCGAGATGCCCTGCATGGAAGTCATCACCACGCGCTCGACCCCGAAGCGATCAAGGAGCGGCTGAGCGTCACCACCAGCCCCATCGTCGTGCAATTCGGCAGCGGCACGATGAAGCCACTCCAGCCACGGCGGCGGCGCTGAACGTCGATCTGAGGCCGCGTGCCCCAGGTTGACGCCCGGCACCAGGATGGGGACGTCGTCCTCGTAGCGAAACGCCGACGCCGTGCTGAGCACCGCGGCGGTCTTGGCGTACTGCGGCTCCAGCACGCGCGCCGCGTCCGACTCGACCGCCGAGAACACGATGTCGATCCCGGCGACGTCGAGGCCATCACCGTTCTCGACGCGCAGATCGAGCACGTCGGCGGGCGGCTCCTCCTGACACCACCAGCGCCGAGCGCCAGTCTTGGGATCGGCCAGCGCGGCGCCGTACGTCTTGCCGGCCGAGCGCTCAGACGCGGCGAGCATCACCACCTCGAACCAGGGATGCCGTGCCAGCGCCACCAGGAACTGCTGGCCCGCGATCCCCGTGGCACCGACAACCGCCACACGCTTGTGCATCTCGTCCATCGCTTTCCCAGGAGGCGGCTCCTGTTCCGTCCCGAAACGCAAAGGCCCGCAACCACCGGGTGGTGATCGCGGGCCTCGTGGGTCTGGAACGTCGTCGAGGGGTTACGTGAATTGCCGGGCGCGCGCCACCGTTGTTGCTGGGCGTCCCGTGGTTCGGGACCCCAGCCGCGTCTTGTCGGTGGTGCGCTTCACCGTCGGATCATGCGGTCAGACTACCGGTACCATCTAGTTGCGTCAAGCTATGTGCGAATTCGCCGACCCCGGTTGGCGATTACATAATTCGCGATGACTGCTATGCAGCAAGCCGTGGGGTTCCAGCGCTGGCGCGAGCTCTTGTTCCTCCACTGGGCGATGCCGCCGGGCGCGCTCCGCCCGCTCGTGCCCGCGGCGCTCGAGCTCGATCTCTTCGAGGGCGCGGCCTGGGTGACGCTGATTCCGTTCGAGATCGTCGAGTCGCGCCCACCTGGCTTTCCCGGCGCACTCGCCGATCGCTTCCTCGAGGTGAACCTGCGGACGTACGTGCGCGGCCCCGGCGGTGAGCCCGGCATCTACTTCTGGTCGCTCGAGGCCTCGTCGCTCCTTGCGGTGGTCGGAGCGCGGCTCCTGTACGGGCTGCCGTATTTCCCGGCCCGGATGTCGATGCGGCGCGCCGGCACGCATGTCGAGTACACCTCGCGCCGGCGGATCGGCGGATGGGCCGAGCTCAGGCTCGGCTGGACGGTCGCCGAGGCCATCGGCACCGCCCGCCCCGGCACGCTCGATCACTTCCTGATCGAGCGATATGCGCTCTACGCGGCCCGCATGCGCGGCCTCTACCGCGCCCGGGTGCGCCACCCGCCCTATCCCCTGCACCGGGCGTCGATCGATCATCTGTCGGAGACGCTCCTGGCAGCGGCGGGCATTGCCGCGCCAACCGAGCCGCGCATCGATTCACTTCTCGCCGGGCGTCGACGTCGACATCTTCCCGCTGAAGCGTGTCGGAACTGGCGCGTGAAGGGACTCGAGCGAGTCGAGACGGGAGAGGCGCGACGGACCTCACGAGATTCCGGGCCCGGCGGGCGGCGACCCGGCGCGCGGCTCTTCCTGCGTGGGGATATTGAGCGAGCCGGCGGAACCGCTTGCTTGGAATGTGGGCGAGGCCGTGACGAACGGCCCAGCGGAGGCGCCGAGGAAGCCGCCCCTCGAGACGGTTGATCAAGCGGCGCGCGCTGTCGCTCGCAAGGGCGAGGAGCGCCAGACCCGCCACGTAGAAGGGAATGCCCGTCAGCACGGGGATCAGCCAGCCGACGATGCCGAGGACGAAGAAGATGCCAGCCCCGCGAAGCAGAGCACGCGCACCCAGAACGGACGATGGTGCTTCTGCTCGCGCAGGAGGTCAGGCGGATCCCGGTCAGGGGTCACCGAGCGTTTTCCGGAGGGTCGGCATTGAGTTCACGACGGGCAATTCCATTATGCCTGGGCGCTCAACTCCACGAAGCGCGCCTTGAAGCGCGCGTGGTTGCCGACGCGACGGGAAGCTATGCGCTCGGGCTCTGGGTGACGGCCCTCAACGCCGTCGGCGCGCCAGCGCTTGCTGTGGGTGGCGGCGCTCTTGCGCGTCCCACACGCCAACCTGCCGAGGTAGTCTCCGCGGAGGTCTCTCACTCGGCCAGCCAGACAGTGTCGAGCTGCTGGTTCAGGAAGTGGCTGGGCGTGATGGTCCAGCCGCGGACCTTGGCGCTATGGGCGACGATGCGGTGCCACTGGAGCGTGTAGAGGTAGTGGGCCTCCTCGTCCAGCAAGCGCTTCTCGAACGCGCGGAGGAAGCGCTTGCGCTCCTCGGGGTCCACGGCGCGCGCCTGCTTGATGAAGAGCTCGTCGAGCACAGGGTCCTTGTAGCGGCCGTAGTTGATGTCGGAAATCCCGACGGACTGAAACTTCGCCACGTCGATATCGGGCTCGACGACGAAGCTGCACTGGGCGTCCATGGCCACCTCGAAGTCGCCCCGGCGAAGGACGGACACCATGGCCGAGGCCTCGATGACCTCCTGCTTGACGCTGAGCCCGATCTGCCGCCACTGGTCGATCAGCCAGATCCCGACCGTCTCGTACGGCTGGGGAATCCCGCGATTCTTGAAGGTGAAGGCAAAGCCCTCGGGCACGCCGGCCTCGCGGAGGAGCCGGCGCGCCTCCGCCCGGCTGGCCGCGATGTCGCGGCTGTAGCCCGCGAGCTGCTCGAGCTCCGATGGCGGCGTGGCCAAGGGCGTCCCCGGCACCTGGATACCCGCGACCTCCTTCACCACCGCGATGCGGAGAGGTTGCGAGAAGCCTCGTAGCGGTCGAGGGCGAGGGTCAATGCCCGCCGGACTCGCTTGTCGTCGAACGGCTTCCGATCGTGGTTCATGGCCACCAGCGCGACGCAGGCCCAAGGGCTCTCCTGAACCGTGACCTTCGACCCCAGCGCCTGCACGAGCCCGTCGCGATCCGCGGGGCTCACGGTGCGGAACTGGATGTGAGCCCGTTCCGCGCGGATGGCGGCCACCTGGGCCGATGAGGCGGACATGAAGAGCGCCCGGTACCCGTCGAGATACGGCTTCCCCTTGTCCCAGTAGTCCGGGTTCTTCTTCCCCACCCAGTGCGAGCCCTTCACGTGCTCGACGAATTTGAATGGGCCCGTGCCCATCACGTTCGTCTCGTACCAGCGTATGTCCTTGGCCAGGATGTCCGCCTTGTAGATCCAGCTATAGGGGAGGCGAGGTTGACCAGGAAGGAGGCTTCGGGCCACTTGAGCCGGAACCGCACCGTGGCCGGGTCGGGAGCCTCGACCACCTCCACCGCCTGGTACGTCCCCTTGCGGGCGGAGATGATCCCCGCCGGCGGGAAGATGATCTTGTCGTAGCTCGCCTTGACGTCGCGCGACGTCATCGGACTGCCATCGTGGAACCGGACGCCCTGGCGCAGCTTGAGCGTATAGGTCATTCCGTCCGGCGAGATCGTCCAGGACTCCGCCAGGTCCGGTACCGGGCGCGTGCCCGTCCGATCGACGGGATCCATGCGCAGGAGCGTGTTGTAGTGCGGGGCGAGCGGATGAACGGTCCCGAACGTTCCCTCCCGGTGCCCGTCGTAGGAGGGTGGCTCCGAGGGGACCGGGAAGACCAGCTCCCCGCCGTAGCGCGGCCGTTGCTGGGCCTCGGTCGGATCGGCCACCAGCAGGGTCGAGGAGAGGGCGGCTGCGATCAGAAGCCACGCGGCACGGATCATGGCTCGCCTCCTGGGACGGATTGTTCGCCGGATCCTCGATGCGATCGGCGGGGAGTGCTGGAGTTTCGGCCGGTGTCACGTACCCTAGGGCTCGCCCGCCCCTCTGTCAACCGAGTCTGAGAAGGCGTTGAGTCCAGGCTACCAGAACGACCGCGAGGCGAGCCGCGCCCCTTCCGCGAGGCTGGCCAGCTTGGCCCAGGCTATGTCCGGATCCACGGCGGCCTGGCCGACCCACGTGCCGAAGCCGCAGTCGGTCCCGGCGATGACGTTCTCGCGGCCGACGAGCCGGGCGTAGCGGCCGATGCGCTCGGCGATCAGCTCCGGGTGCTCGATGAAGTTCGTCGTGGAGTCGATCACCCCGGGATGATGATCTTGTCCGCGGGCACCTTCATCTGCTCGAAGACTTTCCACTCGTGCGCGTGGCGGGGATTGGCCGCCTCGAAGGAGATGGCCTGGGGCCGCGCCGAGAAGGCGATGTCGAGGATGTCGGCCAGCGGCACGTCGTGGTGATGCGGCCCCTCGTAATTCCCCAGCACAGGTGCATGCACTTGCTCGGGCGGGACGTTCTCGAGGGCGTGATCGAGCGCTGCGACGTGGAGTCGCGCCATCTTCCGAAACTCCTCGAGGCTCTTGTCGGCGAACTGGATGTGCCGGCCCATGGCGAGGTCGGGGCAGTCGACCTGCAGGATGAACCCGGCCCCTGCGACCGTCTCGTACTCGTGGCGCATGGCGTCCGCGATGGCGAACAGGTAGGCCTCGTGACTGCCGTAGTGGTCGTCGCGGAAGAAGAGCGAGATGACGCCGGGTGAGGCGGCGCTCATGAACGCATCCCCGGTCGAGGCAGGGCCGATCGCCGCTCTGAGGTTCAGGGCGTCGGCCTGCGCCGCCACGGGGTCGCGCACGCTGATGGGCCCGGTGCAGGCCGGCGTCTTGCGGCGCGAGCGGCCGGGGTCGCCGAACACGCGCTTGGCCATCTCCGGGAAGTCCACCAGGTCTCGGTACGTGAGCGATTGACTCGTGCCGCCAAATCCGTCGAGGCGGTCCTTGACGTAGGTGGCATAGCTCGGCTTGCTCACCTCGCCATCGCTGGGGACGGCGATGCCGGCGTCGCTCTGCTTGCCGACCACCTCCGCCACCGCCCCCGGATGCGCGCGGCGAGCGCGGCCCGGTCGACCGGGATACCCTCCTCCTTGGCGAACATCATCCGGATCAGGTCGTCCGGCCGCGGCAGGCTCCCGGTATGCGTGGTCAGGAAGTGCTCGAGGCTGCGATTCATCGGCTTGGCCTCCCCAAAGGATGCGCGCCGCTCAGGTGTCCGCGCTGGGGTCGATCACCGTGACGCCGAAGTACCGGCGGTAGAAGCCACGGTCCCGCGTGAGGAGGCGTCCACCTGCGGCCCGGAGTAAGCGCCCACGAGAAAGTCCGCGACGACGCGCCCGCGGGTTCCGTCCGCCGTTCGGCGACTCTCGCCCCATAGCCGTCCGGCCATCGCCGCGGCTTCGGGCGAGATGATGGTAGGGTGTCACGCTCCCTACGTCAACGGACCTACATTTCGTGCCGCGCACCGGCGCGACGCGGAAGTGGCATTCGTCTGCCGGCAATGAAATAATCCACCTGCATCCGCTGCCCCGAACGACTCGTGGAGGCCTAAGCGGTGAACGATCAGCCCCGACGCATCCTGCTGGTGGAGGATGACCGGTTCCTGCGCAAGGCCGCGGAGACGACGCTGAAGCAGCAAGGCTACACGGTGATCACGGCCGCGGACGGCGAGGAGGCGCTCCGGGTGGCGCGCAGTGCGCCGCCGGATCTGATCCTGCTCGACGTGATCATGCCGAAGCTCAATGGGTTCCAGGTCCTCGACGCCCTGAAGAAGGACCCAACGACGGCGCACATCCCGGTCATCATTCTGAGCAATCTCGGCCAGGATCGGGACGTGCAGCAGGCCATGGAGGCGGGCGCGACGGCGTACTTCATCAAGGCCGACCTCTCCCTGCAGGCGCTCGTGCAGCGCGTCGGGGAACCCTCGCGGCCGGCAGCGCCTGAGCGCGAAGCATCGGCCTGCATCCGCTGGGTAGGCCCAGTCAGCGGCTCAGTCGAGCAGCAGCACGAACTCCCGAGCGCACTCGCGGCAGAGATACTCCCTCCGGAGTCTGACATGCCGTCTTACCAGCCACGCGGCCGCTGGCCGCGGGTGCGCTTGGTCGTGGGTTCGAGGATGAGCGGCGTCACGTGAAGCGAGACCGGCACCCAGGCGTCCCCTTCGAGGCGGCCCAGCGGCGTCCGAGATTCGGCCTTCCGGGGCACGTCACTCTTCGAGAAGGCCGTCACCATACCGGCGATCGAGATGCGCTGGCACTCCGCGCATCGCACCAATGCCGCCGTGGAGGCCACACCGGGCACCTGGACGCGCTCCGCGCCCAGGACGTCCACCTCCCCTTGCCCCCGGAGCACCCCCAGGGACAGACCTTGCGCCCTTTTCCCATTGGCATCCCCTGCACAGATACGCCCGCCTGCGCTGTGGACGGCGGAGCCGTCTACGCCGGCGGGGCGTTCAGTTCGGCGCCGTCCGCACGCACCCAGAACGCCGTCCCGCATGCCGCGCATCGGTGCTCTTTCCTGACGACGACTCCGCCGGAAACGATGACGTGCGCCGCGGGCGCGATCCGGTCGCTCTGGCAGGCGGGGCATCGAGCCTTGTCGGTCTCAGGCGACGGCCGCGGGCGCCCACTCCGTTAGGGCCGGGGCCGCTTGACCAGCGCGACGGCATCGATGAGACCACGCGCTCGCGCACCGCCCAGGCTCGATGCGCCGCACCTCGAGCACATGCTCAATGTGCCGGAACGTCGCCTCGACGTCCTCCGCGCGTGGCGAGCGCCCGCGTGGCGATGCACGGCGTGCACAGGGACGCTCCCTGATGAGCGTGGCAATCAGACGGTTTCCGCAGCCGTCGCAGGTCTCCCCGCTTCCGGGCCGCCCCAGACACGCGGGATGTGGTTGTGCGGCAGATCGCCGGTGGTGAGCTTTTCCCGAATCAGGAGACGAAGGACGGCTTGGTCCACGAGGGCCCTCGCGTGGTGTCACACTCGACCACGCCAGATTCACCCGGGTCCTCGGCGCCAGCGGCGCATCAAGCCGAAAGGCCAGAGTGCAGGCGAGGGCAGTGTGCGCGTAGCCGCTCGGCCTCGTGTAGTAGACCTTGGTCCACCGCCCATGGGAGACAGACGCGAGCGGCAGGGTGCTGAGGGGACCTTCGTGTTTTCGCGGATGGCGCTCGCGTCAGGCAAGCGGTTTTCGGACGAACGAAACCTGATCCCGCAGTCCGCTACCGCTGCTTCCACCTTGACGTCCAACCCGCCCGAGGCAATGACGTGGCCCACGGGCGTAATCTGCCCGCTCCGGCAGACGGGACAGTAGCGCTCACCGGTTTCCGGCAGGGTGCCTCCGGTGTGGGCATGGCGCGGCATCCTAGCACGGCAGGCGGGGTCCAATTCGATCAACCATGGTGGACCAAAGTCCACTGTGCGGGCACGAGTGCGGACGGCAATATCCCTAGGCTGGCACCTCGGCCGTGTCGGGTGGGCACCGCGGCGCCCACACCCGGATGACGCTGGCGTGTCGATTCACACCATAACGGACGGGAGCCACCACGCATTGAAAGTGCTCGTGATCGATGATCAACCGCCCCTCCGGCATCTCTTCGCTGCATTCCTCGAGCTGTTGGGACATGAGGTGGACCTGGCGGCGGATGGGCGTGAGGGGCTGGCCCGCTTCGACCCGCACGTCCACCAGGCCGTGCTCACCGACTTCCTCATGCCCGAATTGACGGGCCTCGACGTGGCCGCGGCGATTCGGGCCCGGAGCTGCCCGACCCCGATCATGCTGATCAGCGGGTACGCGGAGCTGGACGACCAACGGCGGGCCATCCAGGCAGGGCTGCGGTTCGTGTTCAAGCCGATCACCTTCGCGCAGTTCGAGGCGACGATGGCGGAGATCGTCGAGGCATGCCGCGGTGGGTAAGGCCGCGATCCCGTGCCCCGCGACGCTCCGCAACGCCGGGGGCCAATATGCCACCAGTCACGGGGGCCATCGATGACGATCGTGGACCTGAAAAGGATCTCTCCGAGGCGCTTCTGTCCCTGGATCGCGGGAAGCCGTCACCGCGAAACGCATCGAGCAATGGGCGGCGGCGCTGGAACGGACCGAGCATGATCACCCTGACCCGGCGTCCCGGCTCTTCAGCGCGATGCAACTCCGCACCCAGGCCGCCAAGGGGCCATATGGCGAGCCTGAAGACCGAAATCGTAATTGTGCTCACGAAGCTGAAGCATTGGGGCTCCGCTGGCTGGCCTGGGAGAGATCGCGGGACTGGCCGATTGACCTGGCGGCACCAACCGAAGTTCTGAAACGCGAAGTCTACGCGCTCTACTTCGCCGTCCGCGATCCCCGCGTGCCCTGGTATGCCAAGGCGCTGGCGGCCTGCGTCGTCGCCTACGCCCTCAGCCCGATCGATCTGATCCCCGATCCTATCCCGGTGCTGGGCTATCTCGACGACCTCGTGCTGATCCCGCTTGGCGTGGTCGCCGTCCGGCGCATGGTCCCCGACTACGTGATGACCGAATGCCGACTCAAGGCCCAGGCATTGACCGAGAGACCGACAAGTCGAATCGCGGCGGTCGTGATCGTGCTGATCTGGTTGGCGCTCGCCGCGGCGAGCGCCTACTGGCTCGTGAGGGCTCTCTCGGACTGAGACACTACCCGGCCCGCGGGTCCGTTGCTTCCAGCACTCCAGTTTTCGCCTACAATGGGCGCGGCCTCACCGGGACGTGACCACGCACAGGAGGTGGCGGGATGCGCTTGACGCCGACGGAGGTGGACCGCCTCACGATCTTCACCGCGGCCGAGCTGGCTCGGCGGCGCCGCGCGAAGGGCTGGAAGCTGACGCATCCCGAGGCGCTGGCGATCATCTGCGACGACATGCACGAGGCGGCGCGCGGCGGCGCCTCGTACGAGGCGGTCATGCAGGCGGCCAAGACCGCGGTCGCCGCTTCCGAGGTCCTCGACGGCGTGCCCGAGCTCATCGGCACCGTCAAGATCGAATGCCTCTTCGGCGACGGCATGCGCGTGCTTCACGTGGAGAGGCCGATCGGGTCCGCCGCGCCCGCGAGCGCCGGGAGCCTGATGGAGGCCGGATGGAGCCCGGAGAGATCCTCTTCGGCGAGGGGCCGATTTCCATCAACGCGGGACGGCGCCACCGCCGAGGTCGACGTCCTCAACCTCTCCGACCACACGATCTTCGTCAGCTCACATTTCCCGTTCTTCGAGGTGAACCGGCGGCTGGTGTTCGACCGCGCGCCACGCCTGGGGCATGCACCTCGACATCCCGGCCGGCGACTCCGTCCGCTGGCGGCCGGGTGAGACGCCAGCGCGTCCGGCTCGTCGCCTTCGGCGGGCGGGGCGTCCTCGTCGGCTTCAATCGCCTGACCGAAGGCGCGACGGGCGGCGAGCGCGTGGCCGAGGGCCTCGAGCGCGTGCGGCGCGCCGGCTACGGGCATCGAGGCGGATGCGCCCCATGGCCGGTGAGATCAGCCGGCAGGAGTACGCGCGCGCGCTACGGACCCACCGCGGGCGACCGCATCCGCCTCGGCGACACGAACCTGCTCGCGCTGATCGAGGCGCGACGACACGAGCTACGGCGACGAGGTCCTGCGCGGCTGGGGGAAGACGCTCCGCACCGGCCTCATGATGAACGACCGGCTGCCCGCGGCGAGCGAGCTCGACCTCCTGATCAGCAACGTCATCGTCATCGATCCCGTGCTCGGCATCCGCAAGGCGAGCATCGGGGTGAAGGACGGCCTGATCGTCGGCGTGGGGCGGGCAGGCAATCCGGACATCGTGGACAATCCGGATCTGCTGATCGGCTCGGCCACCGCGCCGGTGTACGGCCAGGGCTTCATCGCGACGCCGGGCGGGATCGACACGCACGTCCACCTCGTCCAGCCGCGGCTGATTCCCGTCGCGCTGGCCGCGGGCATGACGACCCTGATCACGGGCGGCCTCAACGACAACCCGGCCTTCAACCTGCGCCGGATGTTCCAGGCCTTCGAGCACCAGCCGATCAACCTGGGCATCCTCGGCCGGGCGGCGAGCACGGTGCCCGACCCGCTGATCCGGCAGATCGAGTCGGGCGCGTGCGGGCTCAAGGTGCACGAGGACTACGCGGGCTATCCGAGCGTGATCGACCAGGCGCTCACCGTCGCCGACGCCCACGACATCCAGATCGCGATGCACACCGACGGCATCAACGAGTCGTGCGAGCTCCACGAGACGGTGGCGGCCATCAATGGGCGCGCCATCCACGCCTACCACGTCGAGGGCATCGGCGGGGCCACGCGCCGGACATCCTCGCGATCGTGGGCGTGGGCAACGTCATCGGCTCCTCGACCACGCCGACGATCCCCTATGGCCGGAACGTCGTGGCCGAGCATCACGCGATGATGTGGTCGGTGCACGGGATGAACCCGCGCGTGCCGAGCGACCGGGTGATGATCGCCGACCGCATCCGCGACGAGACCATGCGGGCGGAGAGCGTGCTCCACGAGCTGGGCGCGATCAGCATCATCAACTCCGACTCCCAGGGCATGGGGCGGATCGGCGAGTCGACGCGGCGCACCTGGCAGCTCGCCCATCAGATGAAAACGCTCTACGGCGGCGCGGCCCCACGACAATCCGCGGATCTTGAAGTACCTCGCCAAGTACACGATCAACCCCGCGCGGGCCCACGGCATCCACCGGTGGGTCGGGTCGCTGGAGCCGGGAAAGATCGCCGACATCGTGCTGTGGCGGCCGGAATTCTTCGGGGTGAAGCCCGAGGTCGTGATCAAGGGCGGCTACGTCGCGTGGGGCGCGCTCGGCGAGGGCAACGCCTCCGATTCCCCAGAGCGAGCCCGTGCTGTACGGGCCCCACTGGGGCGGGAGCGGCGCCGCGGCGGCGAGCCTCAGCGCCAACTTCGTCTCCGCGGCCGCGGAGGCCGGCGACTTCCGGCGTCACGTCGGCGGTGGCCGGCGCGCCCTCGCCGTGACGGGCACGCGCCAGGTCGGCAAGCGGCACATGCTCTACAACCAGGCGAACCCGCGGATCGAGATCGACCCGCGCACGGTCGAGATTCGCATCGATGGGCAGCCGCTCCCGCCGCTGCCCGACGACGATCTTCCGCTGAACCGCCGCTACTTCCTGCTCTGAGCGAGGATAGAGATGACCTGGCAGACGCTGGGCGGCGCCGTCTCGAGACACCGGGAGCTGGCCCTGGCCACGGCGTTCGTCGGCATGGCGGCATGGGAGCTGACCGAGTTCCTGGTCCTCGAGGGCCCGCATGTCACCCATGTTCGGCTCACGCTGGCATTGCACTCGGTCCAGGTCCTCCTCGTGGTCGCCGTGACCTGGGTCGTGATCCGGGCGTGGCAGGATCGCACCCGCCACGAGGACGCGCTCACGCGGATGGTGGAGAAGGTCGTCGTGGCCCAGGAGGAGGAGCGGCGACGGATCGCCCACGAGGTCCACGACGGCATCGCCCAGCTGATCGTCAGCGCCAAGCAGCACGTGGACACCGCGCGAGACGTCGCGACCAACGATCCCGATCGCGCCGCCCGCGAGACCGGCCGAGCCGCCCAACGACTCGAGCGGGCGATCATCGAGACGCGCCGGGTGCTCCAGGCCCTGCGGCCCTCGGCCGTGGACTCCGTCGGCCTCGTCGAGGCCATGCGCCTCGCCCTCGACGAGGCCGGACAGGAAGCCGGATGGTCCACGCGCTTCGTCGACGAGGCTCGGCGACGCGCGGGTGCCGCCAGCGGTCGAGACGGCGGCCTTCCGCATCCTGCAGGAGAGCCTCTTCAATGCCTCGCGGCACGCTCGGAGCACGAGCGTCGAGGTCGAGCTGAGTCGGCGCGACCGCTGGCTTCATCTCGAGGTGCGCGATGACGGCGTGGGCCTCGACGGCGATCGCGGTGCCCCGCGTCCGGGCGCGGCCTCGGACTGGCGGGGATGCAGGAGCGGGCGCGGGTCCTCGGCGGCACCTGCCGGATCGACAGCGGCCGCGGGCTGCGGCACCTCCATCCGCGTGGCTCTGCCCGCTCGGCGCCGGGAAGTGACGATGGCGCCGGCGACTGAGCCCGCGATCCGGCTCCTCGTGGTGGACGATCACCTGATGGTCCGTGAAGGACTCCGCAGCATGCTGAGCGGCGAGGAGATCGAGATCGTCGGCGAAGCCTCGACCGGAGGCGAAGCCGTTCGCATCGCGGCGGACCTGTCCCCGGAAGTGGTCCTGCTGGATCTCGAGCTGCCGGACATGGACGGCCTCGACCGTGCTGCGGCAGATCAAGGAGATCACGCCGGCTCTGCCGGTCCTCGTCGTCACCATGCACGACGATCCCGCGCTGGTCCGCCGGGCGGTGCGGGCGGGGGCGGCGGGGTATGTCCTCAAGGGCATCGGGCGCGCCGAGCTTCTGGCCAGCGTGCGGGCCGTCCGGAACGGGGAATCAGTCCTCGATCCCGGCCTCTTGCGCGCGGTCGTCGATGGCGATGCAGCGCCGGCGAGGACGGCGCCGCCGCTCTCGCGCGTCGAGCTGGACCTGCTGCGCCTCGTTGCCGATGGGCTGACCAACCGGGAGATCGGGCAGCGTCTTGCGGTGGAGCCAGGCCACCGTCAAGAAGTACGTGCAGCGCATCCTCGAGAAGCTCGACGTGTCGGATCGCACGCAGGCGGCGGTGGAAGGGGTGCGCCGAGGCCTCTTCGGGTGAGCGGCCCGTAGCCACCTGGCTCTTCCGTTCGTAGCCGGGTGGGGCTTGGCGAGGCGGCGCTATTCGGCTAATACCCCACACGTGACCCGTCAGCGCGGGATGTCCCCTCGGCAGACGTCCGGCTGCTCGCGCGGAGACTCATCTCGGCCGGCTGCCTTGCGGCGGCGGCCTCGATGGCGCTCCTCTTGGTGACGTCCGTGGCTCTCGGCCAGCCGTCGTCGCGCCCGCCCGCCGAGCCTCCGCCGCCCCAGCTTCCGCCGATTCGGGTCATCGGCCCCGGCTCCGCTCCCCGAGGCCCAGCCCCGCTCCGACATTCCCGGCTCGCTCGAGATCCTGACCGACAAGGACGTCTGGGCGGTGCACCCGCGGGTCTTGCCCGATGCGCTCGAGCGGCTTCCCGGCGTCACGCTCCAGAACGAGCAGGGCAACCCGTATCAGCCCAACCTGAGCCTGAGGGGTTCTTTGCCTCGCCGGTGACCGGGCTCCCCAGGGGTGAGCGTGTTTCTCGACGGCGTCCGCATCAACGAGCCGACCGTGGAGGAGGTGAACTTCGACCTCATCCCGCTGGACGACGCCGACCTCGTGGAAGTGATCCGGGGGCATCGGTGCTGTTCGGCCGCAATACGCTCGGAGCGGCGGTCACGATCACGACGCGGCGAGGGCAGGAGCGATTCGAGCTGGTGCCGGAGATCTCGGGCGGCAGCTTCGGCCGGCAGAACTACCTCCTGCGCCTGGGCGGGACCGCGCGCCCGTTCGACTACTACCTCGGGATGCGCTACACCGACGAGACGGGCTGGCGCGATGACTCGGAGACCCGGATCGGCCGCGTGCTCGCAAAGCTGGGTCTGCGCACGGGGGACCTGGACGCCACGGTCTCCTACCAGTACAGCAATGACCGGATCAAGCAGCCGGGCTCGCTGCCGAGCTACGAGGTCAGCCGGAATCCGACCCAGAACTTCACCGCGGGCGACTTCTTCGCCCCGGTGCTGAACATGGGCATCATCAATGCCAGCTACGCCGTGACCGAGCGCCTGAAGGTCGACGGCAACGCCTTCGTGCGCGCGCTCAGCACGGAGCAATTCAACGTCAACCTGATCGCCGAGGATACGCGGCTCTTGAACAATACGCTCTCCGTCGGCGGCCGCCTGCGGGCGAGCCACCGGAGCGCGATCTTCGGCCGGGACAACGTGCTGATCGTCGGCGCCGAGTACACGCGAAGCCGCGTGACCAGCCGCACCTTCGAGGAGGAGGACGGCGGAGGCGAAGAGCTGGCGGCCGATCTCGCCGACACCCAGGATGCGGTGGGCGCCTACTCCCAGAACAGCCTGACGATCCTGCGGGATTTCATGGGCAAGGGATCGAGCCTCGTCCTCACCGTGGCGGGACGCTGGGACTACCTGCGCCACTCGATCGACGATCGCCTCGGCGGGCCCGAGCGGCGGAGTCTTCACCTTCTCGCGCTTCAATCCGAAGGTGGGCGTCAATCTCAACCTGAGCGAGCGGGTCGGTCTCTATGCGAGCTACGGGAGGGCTTCCGGGCGCCCGCCTTCCTCGAGCTGACCTGCGCGGGCCCGGGCGCCGTGTGCCCCGGGCTCCAGGTCGGCGTGGCGCCGGATCCGCCGCTCGACCCGGTCGTGGCGCGCACCTACGAGCTCGGCGCCTATGCCCGACCCTGGCCCTGGCTCGACGTCGATGCGGCGATCTACCGGACCAATGTCGACAACGACATCTTCAGCGTGGCGCCCACCGGCACCGTCGGCCTGTTCTTCCAGAACATCGGGTCCACCCGCCGCCAGGGCGTCGAGTTCTCGGTGCGGGCGCGCTGGGACCGCTTCCTCGACGCCTACCTCAACTACACCTATACGCGGGCGACCTTCCAGGACAACGCCGAGCTGGCCTCACCCCTGGCCGGGGGGCGCAGTTCGTGGCGGCCGGGAACACGATCCCGCTCATCCCCAGGCACCGGCTCAACTTCGGCCTCGCCTGGCATCCGTGGCCGTGGGCCACGGTGTCCGCGGGGGCCACGTACGTGAGCGCCCAGTTCTTTCGCGGGGACGACGCGAACACGCAGGCGCCGCTGCCCGCGTACTGGGTGGTGAACGGCAGCCTGTCGGCGCGCTGGCGGGGCTTCGAGGGCTTCGTCAACCTCTACAACCTGCTCGACAACAAGTACGAGACGTTCGGGACCTTCGCCCCCGATGGTCGGCTGCCGGGAGCCCCGGTGGTGCGCTTCCTGACACCCGCGCCGCCCATCAACGTGCTGGCGGGCCTGCGCTACGCGTTCTGAATGGCGCCGCCAGGCGAGGCTCCTTGCCGTCCGGTGTCGCCGGTATCGGGGCACCGGCGAGAGGCCAGCGCCGCTTGTGGTAACATCGTGACCCCCGGGCCCGGCGCCGGGTGCTGGCGCGCCCGAATCTGTTCCCGCTTTCGTTCAGACAGCGAGGTCGACATGGCGCAGGCCACCCCGGAGGACCTCGACACGCACCCTTCATCGAATCCAGGGCGTCGGCCGTGGTCGGGTCGGACCGAAGCGTGATCGTGGTCGCCGCGCGAACCGCTCAGCGACGGCGGGACATCCTCAACGCCTATCTCCTGCTCGCGCCGGCGCTGTTGCTCCTCCTCACCGTTCTCGCCTACCCGCTGTCCTGGGAGATCTGGACGAGCTTCACCAGCCTCTCGCCGCTTCAGGAGGGAGCCACGGCGTTCGTCGGCCTCGACGAACTACCACCGGCAGCTCAGCGGACGCGCAGTTCTGGCGTGCGGCTGCCGTCACGGTCGTCTACGCCGTCGTCACGAGCGTCGCGAAGCTGGCGCTCGGGCTCGGCTTCGCCCTGCTCCTCGCCCGGCCGTTCCGGGGCCGGACCCTTGTCTTCCTCGCGATCTTCCTCCCTGGGCATACCCCGCGGGCGTGAGCGTGATCGGCTGGTACTGGACCCTGAGCCCTCCGACCACCACCGCGTACGCGCCCTTCATGGGCCAGATGAAGCAGGGCGTTGACGGCGTCTTCGGCGGCGGGGCCTGGGCCTTTGTCAGCGTTACCCTGTTCAACATCTGGCGCGGTAGCTCCTTCGTCGGAGTCCTGCTCCTGGCCGGCATCAATGCGATCCCGCCCGAACTGTTCGAGTGCGCGGCCCTTGAATCGAAGAGTCCGTGGCGCCGCTTCTGGCTGGTGACGGTGCCGCTCCTCGCCGTTCCTGCGCTGGCGCGTGTTCCTCTCGCTCACCAGCGCCTTCGCCGACCTCGCCAATGTCTGGATGCTCACCGCTGGCCGTATCGTTTTCCCCGTCATCGGCACCCACGCGTACTGGCTCGCCATCAAGGCGGGGCAGTTTGGCCCCGCCTCGGCGTTGTCGCTGACGCTGGTGCCGTTCCTGCTCGGGGCCCTCCTCGTGCTGTTCCGGCTCTTCGATCCCGGAGAGGAAAAGGCCGCATGAACCCGGAGGCCGTGGTGGGCGAAGCTCGGCCATGGGAGCTTGATGCTCCTCGCGACGGTCTACTGTGTCTTCCCGATCTACTTCATGCTCGTGCAGTCGCTGAAGACCCCCAAGGAGGACGTCTTCGGGAATCCGTTCATCGTCGTGAATCCAACCCTCGACAACTTCGAGGAGCTGTTCGAGCGGGAAGAGCGAGGTTCCGTGGCTTCGTGGGGACCGCCCTCCGCCGCCCGTATCCCTTCTTGGACTGGCTCGCGAACACCCTCTTCGTCTTTGCCGGCTCGGTGGTGGCCACCCTCGGCGTGAGTGTCGCCGCGGCCTACGCCCTGGGCCGCCTGCGGCCACCCGGCTTCAGGTGGTGGCGGCGCGCGATCTTCGCCACCTACGTCATTCCTCAGACCATCCTCTTCATCCCGCTCTACCAGGTGGTGATCGCGCTCGGACTGGACGACAACCTCTTGGCCCTCCTCCTCATCTATCCGACGATGGCCCTGCCCTTCTGCGTGTGGATGCTCTCGTCCTACTTCCAGCACTTGCCGAAGGAGATCGAGGAGGCGGCCTCGATCGAGGGCGCGAACCGCGCCACCGCCTTCTTCCGGATCATCCTGCCGATGAGCCGGCCCGTCCCTGGTCGCCTCGGGTATCTTCTCCCTCGGGACCATCGCCAGCGACTTCATGATCGCCTCCGTCTTCCTCCTCACCGGGCAGAACCAGACCATCACCGCCGGCCTCGGCACCTTCGACGTGGCGCTCGACGAGCTGGCCGCCGTGGCGGGGGTCAATTTGATGGCGATCCCCGTGGTCGCGATCTCCGCCCTCTTCGCGCGGGGTTATGTACGCGGCCTCACCGCCTCGATGGTCGAGGGGCCTAGGCGGGCCGATAAGGGGCCATCTGCTTCGTTGGCGCCCTCGTCCGCCGTGCCACGTAACGCGCGAGACAATCGGGCCGACGAACTTTCGTCTGCGGGGCCCAGACATGGCCCCGCACTCCCCGTACGCGAGTACGCCTCGCGTGCAGCCTTCGGGCGCCGCCTCGCAGCTGGACCCCTTCTCGCCGCCCGGCCGAGTTTTCCGTCGCCGACTTCAAGCAACGCCGCCCGCTGCTGGCTGTTCCGCTTCGAGCGCCGGCCTTTGCCGGCCCTCGAGCGCAACCGCTCCACCATCCTCCCGGTGTGGCTCGTCCTGGAGGAACGGCGCCGGGCGGCGAGAAGGGGTCAGCTGCGAGGCGGCGCGCGAAGGCCGGGCGCGAGGCGTAGTCGCTCTACGTTGAGCGCCCGGACGAGCGCGCCAACGAAGCAGATGGCTTCTTCATCGGCGCCCGGCGGGCGCCAACGAAGCAGATGGGCCCTTATCGGCCCCCAGCTGAGATGCGGATGATGCGGTGTAGGGCGGTCTCGGCGACGTAGAGAGCGCCCGCGCCGTCGACGACGATGCCGCCAGGGATCGCCCAGTTCGCTCGCCACGATGCTCACCAAGCCGGACGGTGAGATCCGGAAGATCTGGCGGATCTGGAACCCGCCGCAGACGAACACGCTGCCATCGGGCCCCGTGGTCACGTTCGTCCGGTGATAGTGTCCACCGGGCAGCCGGGTGATGAGGCGAAGCTCACCGTCGGAGCCGAGCCGGAACACCTCCCCGACTAACGCTCAGCAGGACGAGGTCGTCCTGCACGGGCGCCACACCGATGAGGCGCCAGACGAAGCTCCTTGCCCACCGGACTGGCTCCGCCGCGGGGAAGGATCGGTGTGAGGAGGTCGGCGCGCCGGGGCAGCGGACGGTCCTCGTGCGGGTCGACGCGAAAGACCAGCGGGCCGCGATAGCCCTCGTCGGTGAGCCAGCTGAGCGATGGCGGCAGGGGCGTCTCCGATCGGAGATGCGTTTCCGGACTCGCGTAGTCGAGGAACACCAGCCGTCCCTGGCGGTCGAGAGTCGAGGGCGCTGCCGCCGAGGAGATGGTTCAGGCCCACGGCGACCGCCTGGAGTCGCTGGTCCGCGCCCAGCCGATAGATGCGGTTGCCGTTCTCCTCGCCGAGAAAAAGGTCCCCGCTCGAGACGTCGATGGCGAGGCTCCCCAGCACCGTTTTCCTCGGCCCGTCGGCGAACGGGATCACCACCCGGGGCGCCCGCGCCAGGTCTACGGGCAGCGGGGCGTCCAAATCGACCCGATAGATCTCCCCGGCGGCGTCCCCTCGCCAGCCGTGGCTCAGCACCGCGAGCCTGCCGCGCGCGTCGAAGGCAAGCTGAATCGGGCGCGGGATGCCGGTGGCCACGACCTCCACGCGAAGGCCGCCGGCGACCTCGGCGCCGACCGCCGGGCGATGATCGAGTGCCGCCGCCCCCCGAGCCCGGCGAAGGCGAGGCACGCGGCCCAAACCGAGGCATGCCACCATGTGAGCCTTGACATGCCGGAAGAGGCTCTGCTAGCCTCCGCGTAGCCCGGCGGGCGTCGCGGCGCGGCGCGCGCAAAACCGCGGGCCGGCGCACCGTGAAGGTCGGCTCGAATCTCGAAGCAGTTCACATCTACTCTTTGGGAGCGCACCGATGATCAAGAAAGCGTGCAACGCGGCCGCAGCCAGCCTGCTCGTCGTCGGCCTTCTCAGCGTTCCCGCGGCTGCCCAGGACCAGAAGCCTCCGGAGCCGAAAGGGGTCAAGGTCAGAGGCCTGGTCACGTCGCTGGGCGGGTTCGCGGCGACGGTGAACACGCCGCTCCTCGTCTCCGGAGCCACCGTCGACCTCGAGCCGGGCGGGCAGACGGGAAAGCAGCAGTTCCGCGTCCCGACCTTCATCTACGTCATTGAGGGCGTGCTCACCACCGACTACCAGGACGGCCCGGTGGGCATCAAGGGCGCCCAGTACCACGCGGCCGGGCAGTCCTTCATGGACAACGGCGGGTGGTGGCACAACCACACGAACGCCTCGAACAAGCCCGTCAAGTACCTGATGCTCCACCTAGGCTACCCCGGTCGTCCCGATCCCGTCCAGAAGCCCGAAAAAGACGACTGATCCCCGGCCGGCGAGGCCGTTCGCCCTTTGGACGGCCTCGCTACTTCCCGACGCCGCCGGTGATGCCCTGGATGAACCGGTCCAGGAAGAAGTTGTAGAGAATCGCCACCGGCAGCCCCACCATCAGCGCGGCCGCCATCAGCGAACCCCAGAAGTACACGTCACCCCGGATCAGCTCGGTGGGCACGCCCACGGTGACCGGCTTCTGATCACCTGGCGAGACGAAGGCCAGTCCGTAGAGGAAGTCCTGCATCGAGAGCGTGAAGGCGAAGATCACCGAGGTCAGGATTCCGGGAACGCTCACGGGCAGGACGACGCGCACGAGCGCCCCGAGGTAGCCGCATCCATCGACCCGCGCCGCCTCCTCCATCTCCAACGGCACGGTCTTGAAAAGCCCATGAGGAGCCACGTGCAGAACGGGATCGTGATGGTCGGGTAGACCAGGACCAGGGCCCACCAGCTGTCCTGCAAGCCGAGCATCGACACCACCCGGGCGAGCGGCAGGAAGAGGATGATCGCCGGGACCAGGTAGGTCATGAAGATGGCGATCCCGAGATTCTCGGCCCCGGGATCCGGAGCCGGGCCAGCGCGTAGCCGGCGGGCACCGCGGTCAAGAGCGTGATGACCGCGACCCACGTCGCGATGGCCATGGTGTTGAAGATCCAGGCGCCGTAGTTGGTGTTGGTGAAGAGATACGTGAAGTGCTTCAAGGTGGGCGCCATGTGGAACCACAGCGGGAACTGGTCCATCCGATAGAGGTCGGGATCCTGCTTGAAGGCGGTGATGACCATCCAGTAGATGGGGAAGACGGCGATGATGACGTAGGGCGAGATCGCCCCGTAGATCCAGAGATGGCGCCGGATCTCCTTCTGGCGATGCGTGCGTGGGGCAGCCATGCGCCTAGACCTCCCTCCGCCTGAGGTTTCTCAACATCAGGATCATGAGCGGCAGCAGGAGGGGAAGAGGAAGAGCGAGATCGCTGCGCCCCGACCGAGCGCCCCCGACTGGATGCCGATCTGGTACGCGAGCACGGGCAGGATCTTGGTCGCGTTGGCCGGCCCGCCCTGGGTGAGCAGATAGACAATGCTCAGATCGGACAGCGTGAAGACGGTGTCGAAGAGGAAGCCGATCAGGAGGATCGGGGCGATCATCGGCACCACCACGTGACGGAAGCGCTGCATGAAGGTGGTCCCGTCCACGCGGGCAGCGTCCAGGATTTCGGTGGGCACTGACGTGAACCCCGCGAGCAGCACGATGGCCGAGAACGGGAAGGTGCGCCACACGTTGACGATGATGCAGGCCGCAATCGCCAGGTGGGGCTCGCCCAGCCACACCGGCCAGTCCGGGAGCCGTAGGTGCCGATCAGGCCGATCCGACTCAGGAACCAGTTGATGACGCTGAACTGGGAGTCATACATCCACTTCCAGGACAGCACGCTGATGCTGATCGGCAGCGTGAACGGGATCACCACCAGCCCGCGCACGAGCTTCTTTCCCCGGAATGGCTGCAGCAGGAGAAACGCGAGGCTGGTACCCAGGAGACCCTTGAAGACGGCGGAGACGATCGTGAACACGATGCTGTTCCGGAGCGCAATGTAGAAGACATCGCTGTCGAGGACGGCACGGAAATTCGCCAGCCCCACGAAGCTCGCCACAGGGTCGCCGACGTTCGCATCGCTCAGCGCGAGGTAGAGCGAGAACAGGAACGGGACCCCGACGAGGAGCAGAACGTAGAGGACGGCCGGGGCCAGCAGAAGGTACCCGAAGCCGAGTCGCCGCGAGTTCTGGCTTCGGAGCCACCCGGACGGCCGAGCGCGTGAGGCGACAGAAATGGCAGCGGCCCGGGCGCCTGTCGCGTCCGGGCCGCCGCTCGACGAGCTTACCGTCATGCGCGCTTATGCTTGGCGTAGACCCGCCGGTACTCGCCCACCCCCACTTGATCGAGTCCTCGAGAGGCTCCTTGCCGCGAGCCACGCGAGTGACCATGTCGGGGAAGATGAAGGTATTGACGATCTCCTGGATCGGGGTCGTCGACGGCCCAGGATAGCCGTAGAACGCGACGATCTTCGTGAAGTCCTGGAGGATCTGCAGCTTAGGGTCGGTGCCGATGACGGGCATCGGTTTCTTGTAGCGGTCGGTGAGGTACGGCATGTTGTAGCCGCGGCTCTGGACCATGCCCTCCAGATCGTTGTCGATGAGGTACGCCAGGAATTCCTTGGCCGCCTGCTGGTTCTTCGAGAACTTCCACACCATCCAGACGTTGGGCGCGGCGGCGCTGACCCGTTTGCCGGGCTGCCCCTGGGGCTCGAGCGCAAGGAAAGTGTTCTTGAACACCTCCGGGTTGGTGTCCTCGGTGGTGCGGTACGCCGAGATGGCGTCGTGGACCCAGCAGGCCACGCCCGAGGCGAGGTACCGGTTGTCGGACGCGTCATCCCACGAGAACACCTCCGGGGTCATGCCCTCGTCGAAGATCGCCTTGGCGAAGCGGAGAAACTCCCGCAGCTCCTTCGAGTCGATGGTGGGGTTCTCGCCCGAGGGGTCCGCCTCCGTCCCGCCGAAGCTCCAGAACATCGAGCGCCAGAAGAGGTTCGCGTCGGCGCATTGGGACAGTGCGATCCCGGTGGGATGCCCTTTGGGCTTGAGCGTGCGCGCGGCCACCCGCGCCAGCTCCCAGGTGTCCGGATATTTCAGGTTGTCGGCGTCGAAGAGGTCTTTCCGGTAGAGCATCGGCGCCAGGATGTAGAAGATCGGCAGGCCATACCAGCGTCCCTCCACCTCGACGAGCGATTTCGCCGCGGGGATCCAGCCCCCGTACTTCTTCCCGGCGGTGTCGGCAACGTCCGAGAGGTCCACCAGGTTCTTGTAATAGAGCCTGGTGAGGATGGACGAGCCGTTGTAGATGATGTCGTGGCCGGCCCCTGCCGCGAACTCGGCGGCCATGCGCGCCGGTATATCGAGATGGGGGATGTGGTCCACGCGCACCTTCACCCCGTTCTTGTCGCCCCACTCCTTGGCGAACTTGTCGTACCAGACGTCATAGGCGGGGATGAAGTGGCTCCACTGGAGAATGCGCAACGTGGTGCCCTTGATCTGGGCGGGCGCCTGGCGCGCCTGCAGCATGTTGAGCAGCGAGGCTCCGGCTACGCTGGTCCCCGCGACCTTCAGAAGGTGGCGGCGGCTGACCGACGTTTGCCCTGGATGCAGATCCTGTGGATCCTTCATCGCGTGACCTCCCCTTCGAGGCAATGAAAAGGCTGTCGAGAACGGACCACCTCGACCCTCGTGACGCAGTGCGTAGACCCCGATATCCTGCTGCACGAACCACCTGCGGGATTGACTGCTATTAGCGCTGTTACCCTATCGTTGTCAAGGCGGATTTGCGGGCGGGCGCGGCCGGGGAAGTCCTGTCGATGGTCGGTCCAGCACTCATGCCGGCTGGCTACTTTCGTCTCGAAACCCGCATCGGGAGCAGGATGGAGTACAACGGGATGCCAAAGAATCGTGCCATCGAGGGCGTGAAGGCCGCCATGCCGCCGTCTCGCTTCGCAACCTCACCACGGGCACATGGCGCGAGAGCGATGACCGAGTATCGTGACCATCACGCGACGATCTTCGTCGCGCCGGCGATTGCCGGCCCGATCGAAGCCGTCCGCCGAGAGTGGGACCCGGCCATGGCGGCACAGATCGCCGCTCACGTCACGGTCGCCTACCCGCAGGAAGCGCCGATCAGCGATCTGCTCGTGGAGCGGGTGCGGGCCGCGAGCGCCGGCATCCCACCATTCCGGCTCCGGCTGGGCCGCGTTGCGACCTTCGGGAGCCCGGAAGACGGCGTGTACGTCACCGTGGAGGACATCGACGGCGGCTACCGCAAGATTCGTGAGGAAGTGCTGCGCCCACCGTTTCACGGCGTCGCGTTTCCGCCGCACGTCACGCTTGTCCATCCGCGGACGTCGGGGCGCGGCGGTGACTTTCGGGACAGCGGGTGGTCTCTATGCGGGGATGAGGAGTTCGTGGCTCAGGAAGTAGCGATCACGGCGCTCGATGGCGCCCGATGGGTTGTTCTCGAGACGTTCCGGTTGCGAGGAGAGGGCGAGCGTCGCTCGTAGGCCTCGTCGTGCACGTCACACTGGAAGATGCTTGGGTGTCCCAGGATGGCGGCGCCTTTCTGCGCAACGTCTGGCCCATGTACGTCCACGAGCTCTCCGGCTTCGGGGCCGACTTCTACCACCTCGACACCGTCGGCCGCTGGCAGCCTGACATCGTCGAGCAGTGGATCGCGCGCATCACGCCCGCGGCTAACCTCCGGGACGTGCGTTCGCATGATCACGCGGCGCAGCCCTTCCAGCGCGGCCACGTGATCAGGGTGGCCGCCGAGCGAGTCGGATTTGTCTGCGTGGGCGTTCGCCCGTTCCGTTACATGCCTGACGGCTTCGACTACACCATCGCGGAGTTGTTCGTGGTGCATCGCTACCGAGGGGCCGGCGCTGCGCAGCAGGCGGTTGGCGCGGTCTTGAGGCGATATCCGGGACGCGGGCACCTGCGCGCGATTCGCGGCAACGCGCGGGCGATCGCGTTCTGGCGACGCGCCCTTCCCGCGCTCGGGGTGCGGCAGCTCTCCGAGGCTCAAGAACCCGGCGAGCTGGTCTGGACCTTTCGGACAGACGGGCAGGCATAGCCAGCCTATGGGTGTTGCCTATTGACAATCACCCCGCGTTCAGCGTAGCGTCCGGCCTACTTGCGGGTCCGACCGTACGGTTCTCGGGAGAGCGATGCCCTCGACGAGGTCCTCGGATAGCACTTCGACGGTCCCATTGGTCGCAGGTACCCCCGCTGTCCTTGGACTCCCATCGCGCTCTTCGCTGCGGCCGTCTTCACTGCCCGCACCCCGTATCGGTTCGAACCACGCCTCGATCGAGAAGGGGCACCCGGCGGCATCTAGGATCCGTGGGGCAAGGAGGCTCTGCGAGGATGGCGTTGCTCACGTTGGAGGATCTGCACCTGAGCTTCGGCGGCGTGGCCGCCCTGGCGGGCGTGAGCCTGGAGGTCGACGCCGGGGACTTCTTCGCCATCATCGGCCCCAACGGCGCGGGCAAGACCAGCATCTTCAACTGCATCAGCGGCATCTATCGGCCCAACCGCGGCCGCATCCTCTTCAACGGGCAGGACATCACGGCCTTGCGGCCCCATCGGCGCGCGGTGCTGCGGATCGCACGCACCTTCCAGAACATCGCCCTCTTCAAAGGGATGACGGTGCTGGACAACGTGAAGATCGGGCGTCACATCCTCTTGCGCTCGGGCGCTCTCGCCTGCGGGTTCTACTACGGCAAGGCGGCGCGTGAGGAGCTCGCCCATCGCGCCACGATCGAGCGCGAGATCATCGATCTGCTGGAGCTGCAGGACATCCGTCACAAGGTCGTGGGCACCCTGCCGTACGGCCTGCAGAAGCGGGTGGAGCTCGCCCGGGCGCTGGCCCTCGAGCCGGTCGTGCTCCTGCTCGACGAGCCGACGGCGGGCATGAACGCGGAAGAGACCGAGGACATGGTGCGCTTCATCCTCTACGTCAAGCACAGCAAGCGCCTCACGGTGGTGATGATCGAGCACGACATGGGGGTCGTGATGGACATCTCCGACCGCGTCGCCGTGCTCGACTTCGGCAAGAAGATCGCCGAGGGCGCGCCCGCCGAGGTCCAGGAGGACCCCGTCGTGGTGAAGGCGTATCTGGGCGAAGACTTCGAGGTGGCATAGAGGCGCCGATGACGGGAGACCCGGAACATTCCTCGGCGGCTCGTCGCCCAGGCTCGGCGGCGCGGGCGCAAGGTCGCGCTGCGGGAGAAGAAGTACGGCATCTGGCAAGAGGTGACCTGGGAGCAGTACGCGGCCCAGGTCCGCGCGGTATGCCTGGGCCTCGTCCAGCTCGGGCTCGAGCGCGGTGACAGGGTGGCGGTCATCTCCGGGAACCGGCCGGCCTGGCTCTACTGTCGAGCTGGCCGCCCAGTCGGCCGGCGCGATCCCGCTCGGGATCTTCGTCGACAGCCTGCCGGATCAGGTGCAGCGCATCCTCGAGCACAGCGAGGCGCGCTTCGTCCTCGTCGAGGACCAGGAACAGGCCGACAAGGTGCTGAGCGTCCGCGACGCCCTCCCGCGGCTCCAACGGATCGTCGTGGACGACATGCGCGGGCTGGAGGACTATGGCGACCCGATGGTCGTCGGCCTCGCGGTCGTCGCCGAGGAGGGCCGTGCGCTCGACAGTCGCGAGGAAGCATCTCTACGGGGAATTGCTCGAGCGCGGAAGCCCCACCGACGTGGCCCTGCTCGGGTACACCTCGGGGACCACGGGTGCCGCGAAGGCCGCGATGCTCAGCCATCGCAACCTGCTCGCGATGGCGGCGGGCGTCACCGAGGTCGATCCCCTTCACGAGAGCGACGAGATCTTCTCGTTCCTGCCGTTCGCCTGGGTGGGCGAGCAGCTCTTGAGCGTCGCCATCGCGCTGCACGTGGGAGCCACCGTGAGCTTCCCCGAGGAGCCGGAGACGCTGCGCGAGGACCTGCGAGAGATCGGGCCGCACGTGATGATCGCCCCGCCGCGCTTCTGGGAAGCCATGTGCTCGGAGTACCAGGTGAAGATCGACGACGCCGGGTTCCTCAAGCGGGCGGTGACGCGGGCGGCCCTCGCGATCGGCGCGCGGGTAGCGGCGGGAAGGAATGGCCGCGCTCCCGCAAGCCTCGCCCGGCGCGCGCTGTACGGCGTCGCCTACCTCCTCGCGTTCCGGGCCATGCTGGACAAGCTCGGCCTGTCGCGCGTCCGGTACGCGTATGCCGGCGGCGCCCCGCTCGGCACCGAGATCTTCCAGTTCTTTCGTGCCCTCGGCCTCAACCTGAAGCAGGTGTACGGCCAGACGGAAACCTCCGGCATCTGCGTGCTGCACCCCGACAGCGAGGTCCGGGCCGAGACGGTGGGCAAGCCCACGCCGGGGACGCGGATCCGCATCTCGGACGACGGCGAGGTGCTCGTCTCGAGCGAGAGCGTGTTCGTCGGCTACTACAAGAATCCCGACGCCACTCGGAACGCGCTCGACGACGGGTGGCTCCGCACCGGCGACGCGGGCCTCGTGGACGACGAAGGCCACCTGGTCGTGATCGACCGGTTGCAAGACGTCCTGAGGCTGGCCGACGGGTCGCGCTTCTCCGCGGCGCTCATCGAGAACAAGCTGAAGTTCAGCCCCTACATCCGGGAGGCGGTGGTGATCGGCGAGGATCGGCCCCACGTGGTCGCGCTCGTCCAGATCGACATGGGCAACGTGGGGAACTGGGCCGAGGCCAATCGCCTGCCCTTCACGACGTTCGAGGATCTCTCGCGCAAGCCGGAAGTCTCAGCATTGATCGCAGAGGCGGTGGCGCGCGTGAACGAGGGCCCTGCCGGCCGTCGCCCGGATCCGCGGATTCGCCCTGTTCGACAAGGAGCTCGACGCCGACGATGACGAGCTGACCCGGACCCAAAGGTCCGCCGCGCGACGATCCGCGCGAAGTACGGGGCGATGATCGAGGACCTCTACGCGCCGGGCCCCAGCGTGACGGCCGGCAGAGACAGGTGACGACGCAGCGACCTGATCGCCGTTCGAGCGCCGGCCTGCGAACGTGTGGAAGTAACCGCCGTTCGAGCGCGGCTTCGCCGGCGCAATCCGGGTTCGGGGGAGGTATCGGAAGGGAGCGGAGCCCCTCCGAGTGTGGTATATGAACGAGCACGTCGTCTTCATGCTCCAGCTCATCATCAACGGCATCGCGGTGGGTGGCGTGTATTCCCTCATGGCGCTCGGGTTCGTCCTCATCTTCAAGGCCTCGAGCGTGGTCAACTTCGGGCCGGGCGAGCTGGTGCTCTTCGGGGCGTACGTCGCGTGGGCCACCATCCTGAACATGACGCTACCGCTGCCCGTGGCGCTGATCCTCACGCTCGTGATCGCGATCGTGCTCGGGCTCATCATCGAGCGCGGGGTGCTGCGCCCCCTCATCGGAGAGCCGATCATCTCCGTGATCATGGTGACGTTCGGGCGTCGCCAGCGTGATCCGCGGGTTCCTGAACATGACGTGGGGAGCGACACGCGCCCGTTCCCCGTGCTGTTCTCCCAGCAGCCGATCCACTTCGGGCCGGTCCCGGTGTCGCCGGTGCACCTGTGGAGCTTCGTGGTGGTGATGGCCCTGCTCGCGGCATTCTCGGTGTTTTTCAGATTCTCGACCACCGGGATGGCGATGCGGGCGACGGCCGACAACCAGCAGGTCGCGCTGTCGCTCGGGGTGAGCGTGAAGTGGATCTTCGCGCTGTCGTGGTGCATCGCCACGGTGGTGTCGGCGCTCGCCGGCATCATTCTCGGCAGCGTACGCGGCGGCGTCGATTTCTCCCTGGCCGATCTCGGGCTGAAAGTCTTCCCCGTCGTGATCCTCGGGGGCTGGACAGCATTCCGGGCGCCATCATCGGCGGCGTGCTGATCGGCGTGCTCGGAGAACCTGGCCGGCGGGTACCTGGATCCCATCCTGGGCGGCGGGGTGAAAGAGGTGGCCCCCTTCGTCGCCCTCGTCATCATCCTCATGCTGCGCCCCCACGGATTCTTCGGGAAGCGCGAGATCGAGCGGGTCTGATCGTGAAGTGCGGCGGGTTTCGGATCAGCTACCGGGGCGATGAGCGGATCTTCGGCACGTCCCTGCCGATCGTCGGCCTCGTCGTGCTGCTCGTCGCGCTGGCGTTCGTCCCGCGCTTCGCCGGGACGTACTGGCTGGACGTGCTCAACCGGATCGGCATCGCCATCATCGGGGCGCTGGGCCTGAACATCCTCGTCGGCTACACGGGCCAGATCTCGATCGGCCACGCGGCGTTCCTGGCGATCGGGGCCTACGCGACGGCCATCCTCGAGGCGAAGGCGGGCGTGCCGTTCTATCTCGCCATCCCGGCGGCGGCCCTTCTGACCTCGGGGTTCGGCCTGATCTTCGGCATCCCCTCGCTGCGCCTGCGGGGCTTGTACCTCGCCATCGCCACCCTCGCCGCGCACTTCATCACGACCTACGGGATCATCCACTGGGAGAGCATGACCAACGGGGTGCTCGGGTTCAGCGTTCCCCCGCCATGCTGTTCGGGATGGCCCTCGACTCGGACGCTCGGATCTTCTACGTGATCTTCGCGCTGGTCGTCCCCGCGACGCTGTTCACCAAGAACCTCTTCCGCACCAAGGTGGGGCGCGCGTTCATCGCGATCCGGGACCGGGACGTGGCCGCCGGCGTGATGGGGGTGAGCCTCTTCCGGTACAAGCTCCTGGCCTTTCTGATCAGCTCGTTCTACGCGGGCGTGGCGGGCGGGCTGATGGCCCACCATTCCCGCATCCTGTTCCCCGACGCGTTCACCCTGCTCGTGGCCATCGACTACCTCGCGATGATCATCATCGGCGGCATGGGCAGCATTCTCGGGTCCATCTTCGGCGCGGTGTTCATGACGCTCCTGCCCGAGGTGCTGAAGCTCGGCGCGACGTCGGCCACCGGCGTGTATCCCAACGCCTTCGGGCTCATCGCCTCGACGCGGGACATCGTCTTCGGACTGGCCGTCATCTTCTTCCTGATGTACGAGCCGCTGGGGCTCGCACGCATCTGGCTGCGGATCAAGAGCTACTGGACCCTGTGGCCGTACTCCTATTGAGCGGCGCACAGGCGCGAGGGTCACCGTCCGAACCTGACAGAGGGAGGGTCCCATGAACCGTATGTACGGCTTGCTCGTCCCGCTCCTCGTGTTCGCCTTCTTCGCCGCGAGTATTGGCGCGCCCGACGCCGATGCCCAGACAATCAAGCTCGGCAACCTGGTCGACTTGACGGGCCCGACGTCAGACCAGGGGAAGGACATCGCCCAGGGCCGCACCGATGCCGTGCAGTACTTCAACGAGCAGGGCGGGATCAACGGCAAGAAGCTCGAGCTGGTGAGCGTCGAGTACGGCTTCCAGCCCCCGCGTGCGGTCGCCGCGTACAAGAAGTTCGTCGAGGACGACAAGGTCCTGCTCGTGCTCGGCTACGGGACGCCGGATACGGAAGCCCTGCGCCCCTTCATCACGAAGGACAAGATGCCCTACATCTCCGGGTCGTACTCAGGCCACCTCACCGACCCGAGGCAGACGCCGTACAACTTCCCCGGCGGGATCGACTACACGAGCCAGATCCGCATCTTCCTCAACTACGTGAAGGAGACCTGGAAGGACACGAGCCGGAAGCCGCGCGTGGCGTTCATCTACGCCGACAACGCCTACGGGCGGGCGCCGATCGAGGCCGGGCGGCTGTACGCGAAGGAAGCCGGCATCGACCTCGTGGACGAGGAGGTCATCCCGACCATCCTCACCGACGCGACGTCGCAGCTCTTGACCATGAAGAAGAAGGACCCGGACTTCGCTTACATCAACACGAACACCCAGTGGGTGCCCGTCGTCCTGAAGGACTCCTACAAGCTCGGGTTGAAGACCAAGTACGTGGTGAACAACTACGGCATCGACGAGCGGACCCCCGGGCTCGCCGGCGACGCGGCCGAGGGCGTGATGGGCATCCAGGACGTCGCCTACTGGGGCGAGAACGTGCCCGGGATGAAGACCTTGACGGCGTTCCACGGCAAGCACCATCCGAACGACACCCATGCCTCGCCCTACATGCGCGGGTGGCTGCACACGATCCTCGCCGTGGAGGCGATCAAGCGGGCCGGGCCCGACCCCACCGGGGAATCGGTCAAGAAGGCGCTCGAGACCTTGAAGGATTTCGACACGTGGGGCATCACCCCGCCGTTTTCGTTCACGAGCGAGGACCATCGGCCGACCAACCGGGCCCGGCTCGTCATGGTCAAGGGCGGCAAGATCGTCCAGATGCGCGAGGTCTCCGTCGACCGCGACATGAAGTGGATCGGCAAGTGAGACCGATCGCCCCGACGCCGACCGGCGACGGTGCCGGTGGGGTGCGGGAGGAGCGGCGCCGCTCCCCCTGCTCAGATCAGGATCGGAAAATGACCTCCCCGTGCTCAAGCTCGAACAACATCCAGGTCATCTACAGCAACGTCATCCTCGTCCTGAAGGGCCTGTCTCTCGAGGTGCAGGATGGGCAGATCGTCGCGCTCCTGGGCGCCAACGGAGCGGGCAAGACGACGACGCTCAAGGCCATTTCCGGCCTTCTGAAGACCGAGGTCGGCAAGGTGACCGACGGCGGCATCGAGTTCATGGGCCAGCGGATCGATGGCCGCGACCCCGAGGACATCTGCCGCCTCGGCATCGTGCAGGTCATGGAGGGGCGCAAGGTCCTGGAGTCGCTGACCGTCGAGGACAATCTGAACATCGGCGCCTACACGCGGCGCGACCCGATGGCGTGAAGGCCGACATGGAGATGATCTACGACTATTTCCCGCGCCTGGTGGAGCGCCGCCGTCAGCTCGCGGGGTATCTGAGTGGCGGCGAGCAGCAGATGCTCGTGATCGGGCGCGCCCTCATGGCCAAGCCCAAGCTCATGCTGCTCGACGAGCCCTCGCTCGGGCTCGCGCCGCTCCTCGTCCGCGAGATCTTCGAGATCATCCAGAAGATCAATGCCGAGCGGGGGACGACGTTCCTGCTCGTCGAGCAGAACGCCCGGATCGCGCTGGGGATCGCCCAGTACGGCTACATCATGGAGAACGGCCGGATCGTCTTCGATGGTCCGGCCGCGAAGCTCCGGGGCAATGACGACGTCCGCGAGTTCTACCTGGGCCTCAGCGAGGCCGGGCGCCGGAAGAGCTTCAAGGAGATGAAGTTCTACAAGCGCCGGAAGCGCTGGGCGTTCTGAGCCTCGAGCCCCTCCTCCAGGAAGTCCGGACGCACAATGCAAAGCGCGCGGCGGGTTCTCCCGCCGCGCGCACGTTCTCACCGGCTACTAGGGCCGGGGACTATTGCTGCCAGCCGCCGATGCTCTTCCAGAGATTTCCGCCAAGGAAGTTGACGCCCACGGAATCCTTCTGCTTCGCCACAACCGCGACGGGGGCGGTGGTGTTCGCGATATCGTTCACGTGCAGGTAGAGCGGCGCATCGCCGACGCGCGACGGGCGACTCGTGGCCTCATAGTAGAGGCTCAATCCCACGGCGTTGCTATGGCTCCCGCCGGGACCGGCGCACTTGAGGTTCTCCGCGGTGGTTCCGATCCGGGTGAGGATCTTGACGGATGCCGGCCCCGTCGCATAGCCGGTGAGCGGCACACTCACCTGCTGGGCGAGAGCCGGGTTCCGAGTCACACCCGTGATGCAGCGCTTCTCGCCGGATGCCACGAGGGTCGTGCCGCTGTATACCTCGACGCGAAGATCGAACTGGGTACCCTGATCGTCACTGTTCCTCAGGCCGATCCAGAGGACAGCCGGCCCGAGGTTGATGCCGAAGGTTTGCGCCACGTCCGGCGCGGGCTTGTAGTTGTCGTTGCCCGCCTGAGAGGCGAGAACGGTGCAAAGGCCCGAGTGCACGATCGTCACGGTATTCCCCGCCACCGTGCACGTCCCGCCAGTTTGGCTGCCGAACGTCACCGGCAGCGTCGACGACGCCGTCCCGTCGATATCGAAGGCCGCGTCGCCATAGTTCTTGGTCCCCAGCGGCCCGAAGGTGATGACCTGGTCCGCCTTCTGGGCGGTTGTCGTCTCCGTCATCTCGGGTGCCGGATCGTAGTTGGCGTTTCCGGCCTCGTTGAAGGCCACCGTGCAGGTGCCGGTGCCGCTCGTCATCGTGACCGTAGTGCCGGCGATCGAGCAGACCCCGACACCCCGACTGTCACCGGCAGGCCCGAGCCCCCGCCCGTCGCCGCTACCGTGAAGCTGGTGTTGTACACGGCCGCGGCCGGCGCCGGCTGCGTCACCGTGATCGCCTGCGCCGCCTTCTGGGCGGTCGTCGTCTCCGCCACCTGGAGCGCCGGGTTGTAGTTGGCGTTTCCGGCCTGGTTGAAGGCCACCGTGCAGGTGCCCGTGCCGCTGGTCATCGTGACCGTATTGCCGCCGGCCGAGCAGACCCCGACACGCCGACCGTCACCGGCAGGCCCGAGCCCCCGCCCGTCGCCGCCACCGTGAAGCTGGTGCTGTACACGGCCGTCGACGGCGCGTGCTGCGTCACCGCGATCGCCTGGGCCGCTTTCTGGGCGGTTGTCGTCTCCGTCACCTGAGCCGCCGCGCTGTAGTTGGCGTCCCCGGCCTGATTGAAGGTCACCGTGCAGGTGCCCGTGCCGCTGGTCATCGTGACCGTATTGCCGCCGGCCAAGCAGACGCCCGACGCCCCGACCGTCACCGGCTGCGCCGACGCGCCGCCCGTTGCCGCCACCGTGAAGCTGGTGTTGTAGACGGCCGTCGGCGGCGCGTGCTGCGTCACCGTGATGGCCTGCGCCGCCTTCTGGGCCGCTGTCGTCTCCGTCACCTGAGCCGCGGCGCTGTAGCTGGCGTTCCCCGCCTGGTTGAAGGTCACCGTGCAGGTGCCCGTGCCGCTGGTCATCGTCATCGTGTTGCCGCTGGCCGAGCACGCCCCGGAGGCGGCCACCACCACCGGCTGCCCCGATGCTCCACCCGTCGCCGCCACCGTGAAGCTCGTGTTGTACGCGGCCGTCGAGGGCGAGTGCTGCGTCACCGTGATCGCCTGGGCCACCTTCTGGGCGGCCGTCGTCTCCGTCACCTGGGCCGCGGCGTTGTAGCCGGCGCTCCCCGCCTGGTTGAACGTCACTGCGCAGGTGCCCGTGCCGCCGGTCATCGTGATCGTGTTGCCGCTGGCCGAGCACGCCCGGAGGCGGCCACCACCACCGGCTGCCCCGATGCCCCGCCCGTCGCCGGTTACCGTGAACGCGGTGTCGGACTCCGCGGTTGGCGGCGCGTGCTGCGTCACCGTGATCGTCTGGTCGGCCTTGTCGACCGTATGGGGAGACGCTGCCATTGCTGGCGTTGAGGCTCCCGGCCGCGCCGCTGTAGCACGCGGTTATCGTGTGCCCACCCGTGCTCAGGCCGGACGTGATCACGCTCGCCTGACCGCCGGCGCCCACGGTCTGCGTCGCGCCGATCTGGATACCCGAGCATGTGCTTCCGTCGTAGAAGCTGACGGTGCCGCTACCCGCGGACACGGGACTCCCGCCCGAGATCACCGTCGCCGTGAACGTCACCAGGTCGCCATTGCTCGAGGTATTGCCGCTCGCGCTCGACGAAACCGAGGTGCTCGTGTCCTGCACGGCCGCGACCGCCTCGTGGAAGCCGATGTCCACGACGGATCCGGCGATGCCATCGCCGTCTTGGGGACGGGCGTTGCCATCGAAGTCGATGGCCGGCACCCAGTCCGGGCCGCTCGCGGGGTCCTGGAAGCTGCCGAGGCCCCGGTCGATGGCCGGTGAGCGCGGCGCCGCCGTCCTGAGATGGAAGTCAGGAGCCCCGACAAAGATCTCGGTGGACGCGGCGTGGGTGTTGGAGCAGCCCGGGAAGGTGCACGCCACGATGGCGGGGCTCGCCGCTGTGCAGCCCGTCCCAGTGCCCGTACAGGTCACATAGTTGTTGCTATCGGTGACGTCGAGGACGGTCGCGGCGTTCTTGATATCCGTGGAGCTGCTGCTCCCGTTCCCGTTCGCGTAGAACATGTTGTTCTTGACGGTGAGAGCGGTCGCGCTGCTCCCGCTACTCAGCCCGCACGCGCAGGTCCCGGCGATGCCAGGGCTGGCGGTGCCGTTCCCACGATGAGGTTGTTGACCAGACTCACCGTGGCCGTGCCGTTGGCCCTGGCCACTCCACCGGCGATGTTCCCGACGATCGTGTTGTTGATGATGTAGATGGGTCCGGTCGAGGACGCGACATCGATGCCCATTCGCCCGTTGTTCCGGACGAGGTTGTTCACGACCCAGACGCGTGCCTGGCCGTTGCCGATATCGACGCCGGAGGCGATGCTCACACCGGCTGGGTTGTTGTTGGCGATCTCGTTGCCCTCGATGGTGATGTCCGCGTTCTTCGGACTCACGTTGTCGACGAGCCTGATGGCCGACCGTGCGCTGCCCGAGATCGTGAGGCCGGTCAGGGTGAGGAACTTCGACCTTTGAAGCGAGAACGCATAACTCGTCGTCGCGTCGGTCCCCAGTCCGGGGCCGTCACGATGACAGGGCCGGCGTTGCTCGAGGTCGGGCTGGATGACGACCGCGTTCGCGCTGGACGTCCCCGCGGCACCGTTCACCTGGTCGATGACCACGGCCTGCGTATAGGTGCCGGCCTTGATGTTGATCGTGCACGGGCCGGGGTTCGGGAGAGCAGTGACCGCTTCCTGGATCGTCTTGAATTTGCTGCTCAAGGGGGCGGAGACGGCGAGGCTGGCGTCGACGACATACGGGCAAGGCCCCGCCGGAGTCGAATCGTAGAAGTAGCCAATCGCCGTCCGATCCGCCCCGGACTGACTGCCCGTCGCGACGATCTTGATGAAGTCCCGGACGTCTCCCTCATCGGGGGAAAAGTCGGTATTCGTGAAGCTGCCCGAGGTGTCGGTGACGGACTCGACGAACCTATCCGGGCGAGCGGGGGCCTGCACGGCGATCGTCACGATTTCCCCGGCAGGAAGCCGAAGCCGGTGATCGTGACGATCTCACCGGGGCGGTAGTCCTTCGCATCCGTCGTGACCGCCGGGCCGGGCGCTTCGTCGGCGCGGACGGCTCCGGCGGACACCCCGAAAGGATGACCGCGAAGCTCACGAGGAAGCTCAGGCGCGCCAAAATGGCGCCGACCCTGTAACCACGAAGGCGTTGCATGCTCAATTGGCTCTCCCGGCAGTGGTCCAACTTGGGTTTGTCCGTTGGTTGCTTCAGAGCACGTCCAGGAGCCACGCTTACGGGGAACCGCCACAACCTCGCCCGCTGGTGTTGTCCGACGAACCTGGAAGAGAAGCAGAGCAACTACCGGGCCACCACCCCTCGACGCCACGGGAAGGCTTCCAACACCGCCGAAACAAACAGCTCGTCTCGCCGGCGACCGACCCCTGCCTCGGGTAAGGGCGCGGCCCTCGGAGCCAGCGATGCCCCGCGTTTGAGTAAAGCCCACTCAAACTCCGGGGATGGCCACACTCGGGGCAGTCCCGCTGGCCACGAAGGCAGTTGACAGCCCTGGATATTTAGGTAAACCTAACTACCACCTGCAGGTTAGACTCATCTTATTTGGGAGGCGACATGAAGCTCTTGACGATCCCGCGGGGCGGCGGCGCGCGCCCGTCACGCGTCGGAGACCGGCAGGTCATCGGCGATCCGGCAGCGACCGTCTCCCCTCGAGCCCGTGTGCTGTCGGGTCCTGCCCAAGCGAGCGCACGGATCAAGTGACCCATCCACCAGCCAGCCACCCAGAAGCGATGTCGCTTCAGGCAGCGAAGCCACCTGACGCGGCGGCCCATTGCAGGCCGCCGAGATGGAGGAGCTCGTGGCCATCCTCGCGCGATTTCGATTCGTTGCCTGGTTGCTGATTGTCGTCGCGGCCCTGGGCGGAGTGCCGGTGCGTGCGCGCACGGCCCGAGCCGCGACGCCTGAGGAGATCGAGCTGAAGCTCAAAGCCCTCGAGGACCAGGTCGGCGAGCTGAAGCGACAGCTCGAGGAGACCAAGAAGGCGGCGCCACCGCCCGCACCCGCGCCGGCGCCGGTTGCGGCGCCCGCCCCCGCTCCCGCGGCCCCGGCCGCGCCCGTAGTCCAGCCGGCGCCGCCGCCATCGGGCCTCGCGTCTCTCCGGCCCTCCTGGCTCAGCGACTTCAAGATCGGCGGGTACGGCTCGACGCGATTCGAGGCCTCCGACCTGCCCAGCGTCGGGGACACATTCACATTCCGCCGCTTCGTGCTGACCGGCGACGCCACGATCGGCGAGCGGCTGCGCGGCCTGTTCGAGGTGGAGTTCGAGCGCTTCACCGAGCTCGAGGTGGACAAGAAGAGCGTCTCCGAGGGAGGCTTCCAGGGCTTCTCGGGGTCGATCGAGGGCAGCAACAATTCCGAGATCTCGCTCGAGCAGGCGTGGGTCGAGCTGATCATCAAGGACTGGTTGAAGTTCCGAGCAGGCAACATCCTCGTTCCCGTCGGCCGCTTCAACATCAACCACGACGACAACAAGTGGGACCTGCCGCGCCGCTCGCTGGTCGACCGGGGCGTACCGGTCTTGCCCACGACCGCCGCCTGGTCCGAGGTCGGCCTGGGCTTCAATGGCGAGATCAAGACGGACAATCTCGGGAAGTTCACCTACGAGGTCTACGTGATGAACGGCGTGGCCCTCGACTCGACCGTCGAGACCTTTGCCCGCGGCAGTGGCGAGCTCGAGGCGGAGGTGGAGATCCAGCCGCGCCGCGGCACCGCCAACCTCGACGTGAAGAAGGAGAAAGCCTTTGCCGCCCGCCTGGGCTGGAGCCCCTCGATCGGCAACGACTTCGGGATGTCCGGCTACTTCGGGCGCTACACGCCGGACTTTCTGCCTGCCGAGAAATCTTTGGTCGGTGAGCGCCGACGGCAAGGTGACCCTCGGGCCATTCGAGATCGAGGCGGAGTACGTCCGCACGCACTTCGGCGGGATCACGCGGGTGGCGCGCGGCTTCGCCCAATCCGTCCTCTCGAACGAGATCTCGTCGGGCACGGAGCCGCTCGAGTCGACGATCGACTTCGAGCTGGCGGGCCTCGCCGACACCAAGCAGGGCTACTGGCTCGACCTGCGCTATCGATTCTTTCCCGACTTCCTGCGCGACACGTTCCTGGCGTGGAAGTTCGACAATCCGCAGTTCATCCTGACCACGCGCTGGGAGCAGGTGTGGCTCGACGGGCTGGTCACCCAGGCCGGCTTCTCGGACGGCGTGCTCCACCTCCTCACGAGGGAGAACCGGTTCGTGAACCGCCTGACCCTCGGCTTCTCCTACCGCCCGGTGCCGCTCGTGGTCTTCCAGACGGCCTTCGAGCGCACCTGGACGAACAAGGGAAAGAGCCTGTCGTCCGTGACGAACTCATTCCCGCCGGGGCCTCTGGAAAACATTCAGAACGCATTCCTGTTCGGGGTGGCGTTCGGATTCTAGCCCATGATCTCGCGTCGGCGATTCGTCGGGGCGGCGACGGGCGCACTGCTCGTCCTCCGCCCCGGCGTCGGCCGCGCGCAGGAGAGTTATTCCTCAAGCCCGAGGACGCGCCGCGCCAGCTCTTCCCGATCTGTCCGACGTCACTGAGCGGGTCATCGCCGTCACGCCCGCGCTCCAGGCGCGGATCCGCGAGTTGATGGGTCGGTCACCCAGCATGTGGGAATCGGCCTACCGCACCTTCACGGCGAAGCAGGGTGAGCGAGTGCTCGGCTTCACAGTGGTGGTCGAGGAAATCGGCAAGCACCGGCCCATCACCTTCGCGGTGGCCATCAATCCCGACGGCACGGTGCGGGACGTCGCAGTGCTCGCTTACCGCGAGGCCTACGGTGGCGACATCAAGGAGCGGCGCTTCCTCAAGCAATACGCGGGCAAGACCGGGGCGGCACCGCTCCTGCCGTACCGCGACATCCAGAACATCGCGGGAGCGACACTGTCCGTCGAAGCGACGGGGCGGGCGGTGAAGAAGGCGATCGCCGTGCTGCGGGCGACGGGAGATCTGGGCTGAGCCCCCGGCCTCCTGACGGATGTCCGACCCCGGATGGGCACGCTGCTCGCGGTGAGCGTGGCCGGTCGAAGGGAAGAACACGCGCGCCACGTGCGGGGCGCGTTCGAGATCGCCGCCCGCTGCGAGCGGGTGATGAGCCGGCACGATCCCGACAGCGACGTCAGTCGGCTGAATCGGAGCGCGGGGACGGGGGCCGAGATCCACGGCCCCGACCTCGCGCGCACCCTCAGAGTGGCCCGCGGCCTGTCCCGCCAGCTCGAGGGCGCGTTTGATCCCACCATCGGTCCTTTGATCGAGGCGTGGCGGCGGTCCGCGAGGCGGGAGCGCGCTCCCTCGCCGGCCGCGGTCGCGGACGCCCTCGCCGCGGGTCGGCGCCCGGACGCTCGAGATCGCCGGAGACCGCGTGTCGCTCCTCGTCCGAGGCGCGTCGGTTGACCTCGACGGCTTCGGCAAGGGCCTGGCCCTCGATCGCATTGCCGCCCGGCTCCGCCGGACCCGCTGCGCGCGCCGGCCATCCTGAACTTCGGCGAGTCGAGCCTGGTGGCCGTCGGCCGCCCGACCGGACGCCCGTGGTCCATCGCATTGCGCGATCCGCGCGGCGGCTTCGCCGGGGCATTCGTTCTCCGCAATCGCGCCTGCTCGACGTCCTCGACGTTCGGGCGGCCGCTCCGTGCGCGTCCGCGCGTCGTGGGCGACATCATCGATCCGCGGACAGGGCACGCCGCGGCCTGCCATGCCCAGGTCACCGTCGTCGCCCGCTCCGCCGCGGCCGCCGAGGCCATCTCCACCGCGCTGATCGTGCTCGGCCGCGGCGCCGTCGACAGCATCGCGCACCGCATGAAGGCCGAGGTGTGCTGGATCGATGACGGCGGGATCTGCGCGACGCCGCGCTTCGGGCTGCGGCGGATCGCGTAGGCTCCGCGATGCGGGAGTTCGCGAAGGGCCAGTTCACGCTGCGGCAGGCGCCGCGGGCCCTCCGGCTGATCTATGCGGGCTTCCTCCTGCTCGCGGCTCTCGGCTTCGTCACCCAGCTCGGGTTCCAGATCGGTCGGATCGGCGTCACGCCGGAGGCGATCGCCACCTACTATCGCGGCGGCGAGAGCGCGGGCGTGATGACCTTCGCCAAGACGTTCGGCCAGCTCCTCGAGGTGTCTCACGCCCACGCGTTCGTGATGGCGGTGATCTTCCTGATCCTCGCGCATCTGTTCGCCTCGACGGAGACACCGCCGGCGGTGAAGAGCGTCGTGCTCGCCGTCACTTTCGCGGGCTTGCTGGGCGGCCTGATCGCCCCGTGGCTGACCCGTTACGTCGCCGAGCGATGCGCGTGGGTCGCGCTCTTCTCCTGGATCGCGCAGGGCGCCGGAAGCGCGGTGCTGGTCATCGTCAGCGGATGGGAGTGCCTGGTTCCGCGCCGCGGGATCCCTGACGTCGGTGGCGCAGGAACAGGCATCGAGGGCCAGTACCTCCCTATCGATCGAGCCAGGCGG
>ERZ1370068.3204-contig-2320_pt1 | contig 52754 bp, 77 predicted proteins | sample MGYA00561227_ERZ1370068 | MGnify/ENA primary metagenome ERZ1370068 (study PRJEB38410, sample SAMEA6850437) | metagenome | study: Metagenomic assessment of the ecological functions of the soil: analysis of the soil microbiota associated with the... | reverse complement strand
CCTGACCTCGCGCTGCGACCGCTCTGCAGGCTCTGGATCAACAGCCCCGCGCCGACCAGCAGCACGAAGCTCAACGTCATCTGCACCAGGACCAGCGTCGATCGCACCCACGCCCGGCTGTGCGCGCCAATCAGACCGCCCGATTGCGACCGCAGCGCGCCGGCGAGATCGATGTTGCTCGCCAGCATCGCCGGGACCAGTCCGAACAACAGCGTCGAGAGCAGGCACACGCCGGCGCTCGACGCGAGCACGCGCCAATCGAGCTCGCCAGGCAGACGGAGCAGGACGCCGCCACGAGGCGGCGTCAGCAATCCCAGCGCATCACGCAGCCAGGCGGCGACGATCAATCCGCCCGCCGCGGCGATCGCCGACAGGATCAACCCCTCGGTCATCAACTGCTTCACCAGCCGGCCGCGGCCGGCGCCGACCGAGAGCCGAATCGTCATCTCCTGCTGGCGCGCAAACGCCCGGACGAGGAGCAGGTTGCCGACGTTCGCGCAGGCGATGAGGAGGACGGCGAGCACGACGACCAGCGCAATGCCGAGCGTTGGCAGCAGCGCGCCGGCATTGTTGAACGGCGTCTGCCACAGCGGGAACAGCCTGACGCCGCGGCCGCGGTTCGTCTCCGGGTAGTCGGTTTCGAGTCGCGCCGCGATCGCCGACATCTCCGCCTGCGCCTGCTCGATCGTCACGCCGGGCTTGAGCCGCGCGTATCCTTCAATCCATCGTGCGCCGCGATCCTCCAACTTGTAAGCGCCGGCGTCGAACTGCGACTGCATCGACGCCGGCACCCAGAACTGGAAGGCGTAGCCGACGAACGTCCCGTAGAATCCCCGCGGCGCGACGCCGACGATCGTGTGCGGCAGGCCGCTCAGCATCTGCGTCTTGCCGACGATGGCGGGATCGCCGTGAAAGCGGTCCTGCCACATCTGGTAACTGATCACCGTGACCGGATGCGCGTTGCGTCCCGCGTCCTCTCCCGCCGCGAAGCCGCGTCCGAGCACCGGACGCACGCCGATCGCATCGAAATAATTTGCGGAGACCATGCTGCCGGTTACGCGCTCGGCGCGATCGCCGATGCTGAGCGTGGTCCCCGTGATCTTCTCGCCAATGAACGCGTCGACGAGCGTGGCGCTGCGCTGCAAGTCGAGCCAGTCGGGCCACGACATGTCGGTGTGGCCGGGCGCGCCGCGAGCCAGTGCCGGTGACGGCAAACAGCCGGTCCTGAGCGACGACCAGCGGATAGGGACGCAGGAGAATGCCTTCGATCCAGCTGAACACCGCGACATTGGCGCCGATACCGAGGGTCAGACAGACGATGGCGAGCAGGCTGAAGCCAGGACTGCGCCGCAGCATGCGGGAGCGAGTAGCCGGCGTCGCGGCGGAGGTCGTCAATCCAGCGGAACATGTCGACGTCCTGCGTGCGTTCCCTCGCCAAGGTCGAGTTGCCGAAGCGCGCGACGGCAGCACGCCGCGCCTCGTCTGGACTCATGCCGCTGCGAACGAACTCGTCGGTTCGCTCGTCGAGATGAAAGCGGCGTTCCTCGTCGAAATCGTCCGCTCGTTGGCAGAACGAGCCGCGCAGACGCTGAACCCATCCCATGACTCCTCTTCCTCAGGCGAAGCGCAGAACCCTGCCGACGCCTTTCGTGAGGCGATCCCATCTGACCCGCTCTTCGTCGAGGCGCTTCTGGCCCGCGCGCGTCAGCTGTAGCAACCGCGCGCGCCGGTTGTTGGCGGTCGTGTGCCATTCGGCGGTGATCCAGCCCAGATGTTCCATCCGGTGCAGCGCCGGGTAGAGCGAGCCCTCTTCGACCCGCAAGATGTCGTCCGAGATCGATTGGATGTCGGCCGCGATGCCGTAGCCGTGATGCGGACCGCGGCTCAGCGTCTGGAGCACCAGCAGGTCGAGCGTGCCTCGAAGAGCGTCCGGCTTCCGGTGACGACGCAGCATTACCTAGAACTCTAGGTAACGCGGCGCGTGCGGTCAAGTGATCAGGCGCGCCGCTTGAAGAGCGTCACCGGCCTCGCGTGTTCAGATTCCCAGCTGAAGCCGCCCACCACTTTGATCAGCTCGCGGGCCGCATCGGACTGGTTCTCGCGGTAGATCATCAGCGTCTGCCGCGGGATGTTCAGCTCGGACACGCAGATGCGGACGAGGTGCCGTCGCGCAGCTCCTGATCGACGGTGATCTTCGGGACGATGGCGACGCCGATCTGCGCCTTTAGGTCGGAACCATACCGCCACCCGAGCTCACGTTGGCGAGTTCCGTAGAAGAAAGCTCGCGTAAAGGCTGAACGAACTTTGCCGTTGAACAACAGCGGGTCGAGGTCGACAAGCTGCTCTGTAAATTCAACCTGGCCATCGTCGGTCAGCGCTGGAAAGACCTCGCGAGCGGTTGGCACGCGCTTCTGTGCGATAGTCACCGTTCGCGAGCGGCGTCTTGCAGCGCCGAGTGCCAGGCGGCTTCGTCGCTGTTCCAGCCGATCGTGATTCCATGGCCGCCGTAATCATCGTTCGGCTTCAGCACCAGCTTGTTTCTGTTTGCCTTGATGTACTCGATTAGATCAACTTCCTTCCCGAAATAGTCGCTCTTTTCTTCCCGCACCAGCGCGCGTCCATGGCACATGCTGGCGAATCGCTCCCTGCTCTTCGTTGCTAAACAGCGCCGCCCGTCTCTGATCAGTCAAGACTGCAAACAAAGCTTTCTTGTGAATGAGCTTGGATTGAAAACTGTTAACCATGCACACTGTGCCGGCCCGATAAGCGTCCCAGCAGCGCCGGACACTCGCGGATAATCGGCAGATACTCGTTCACCAGCAGACGCTTGTAAACGATATCAATCTGAAAATCCCTGCGCGGAGACTGTTGTTACTAAACTGAAGCTCCTGCGGTGTACAAATAACCGTCGGGTACCCTTGCTGTTCAAAGAACTCCTTAAATAGCTCAAACTCGCTTTGCGTTGGCCTTTCCCCGAGGTCGACTATGGCGATCTGAGGAACGGTATCAGGCTTGCGGCCAAGATATTCTTCATAAGAGTGAAGCAGCACGTCGAGCATAAAACCGCTGCCGTAGAGAGGGCGCACGTTGTAGAGTCTCGCTAAATTTTTGCATCACCGGCAGTCGCGAAAAATCTCGTATGCCGCATCCACGTAGGCGATGCCCGCCGGACTCTCTCCGTTAAGTTCGACAAAACTGTATGCCGCTTCAGTCAGAAATGAATCAAGCCGCGCGGTTGGGAGACGGCCACGGTAACCAGGATCGATGCTGATTAGCTCGCGCTCGACCTCAGTCACACCCGAGGTCAGCGACGATCGAGAAGGATCAACGAAGGACGCATCCTTGACCTTCTGTATCGCCGACCACACTGTTTCGCAAACGCTCACGATGCGAGCGAAGTCTGCTTCGCTGACAAAGTGTGGCGCAGGTAAGGTGACAGTCTGCGGCCGCCAAATATTAACTTTGATTTCTCGAGGCCTTCATCGAGCATGGCGCGGGAAGAATCCGCGAGCGTAGAGTCGTGAAGCAAATCGTGATAACGCGAAACTGCGTCATGCAACATAGGCGTAGGGCAGTGGTTCTTTGGTCTGAGATAAGAGAGTTCGACAAACCGGAGCTTGCCGGACAATCGGTTACTAGGAGTGAGTTAGATTATCACAGCACTACGAAAGGCGGCCATGTGACCGGCAAAGTGTGGGTTGGCCTCAGCCGTGTATGGTTAGCGCATTCCGACTCGACCTAACGCCACACCGAATACAGAACCAGGAGGCGGTAGCGACCGGCTCAAGTTGCGATATAGACTACACGACAATGCAAGAACTCTGGCTGAACCATCGCCCATCATGCGGGATTATCTGCATCCAGCTTGAACCGATTGCTGCTGCTCCCGGTTCTCTGTATTAGTCGACCCACCAAGCTTGTTGAGTCGAAGGCGAGTTAACTCCGGTGGCTACCGATCACAGTAGGAACTGGAGCAAGATTGCGGGCCCCTCAGTTCGTCAGGATTGTCCGGTTTGTCAGGCTCTGTCGCTTCGCCGGGCGAATATTGGAAGGTAAGACTGATCTCTCTCCTTATTCCGGACGACGATGCAATTCGAACGCACACCCGGTGTCGCTGGAAACATTCCCGCGCGGGCACCTGAGTGAACTGGTTGTCCATCGATGGATTCGATCACATCTCCGGGCCGCAAGCCGGCTTTAAAGGCATCGGTTGCCGGACGAACCGAAAGCACCAGCAGACCACCCAGTTGCGCCGAGTCGCGCTGCGAGCTGCGGCTTCAAAGCGATCGCCTCAATGCCCTCACCGAGTAGTGAGCCGGGCCCGAAACCCCTCTTAATTTCAGTTCGGATCTTTCGTCGGCGGAAGAACGGATCTGGCGATTCGCTGAGCTTGATCTCCATCGCTTCAGAAATTTCCTTTTCGGGACGAGCGACTGTGAAGTGAACTGGAGTCTCCGGGCTTGCTTCGTCCAAAAGAAAGGTGAATTCCTGGGCGTTGCGAATGAAGTCATTATTGACAGTCAGGATTACATCGCCTCGTTTAAGTTTCGCCCGCGCCGCAGGACTTCCCGGAGCGACCCAGGTGAGCAGAATCCCTGGCCGCCTCTCAGTCAAAGCGCGGGCTCGATCGACCTGCCAGCCATCGCGCAGAATTCGTTCGAGTGATGCGGCCGCTATAGGCTCGCCCTGAATACCCAACCACGGACGAGGCACGCTGGCATTTCGGTGCAGTTACTCGTTTGGCCGCCATGCGAACCAGGCCCAAAGGCACTATCGTCGCTTCGCCATCTTCGACTGCGCTCACAATTCCGAGCGTCTCGCATTATTGTCGTTGATGGCGATGCCGCCGATATTAGCCGGCGTAAATTTCAGCTGACTTAGCCTCTCACGCGAGCGATTCCCCCGGATGGGGAACGAACCACGTTGACGACAATACGCTTCTGTTTCACCGATGCGAATGTACAATCGGAGTTCTTCCGACACTTTCGGTGCCTGGTGCGGGCTGCGGTCCAATCACGCGAAACTTTTGGCCCAGAGTTACCGTCACGTCTTTCGAATCGTCGCTAACAAGCAAATTTCCATTGATCCATTGATCCATTGGATCCATTGATCCATCGCCCAGAGTGATCAACGACAACCCGGTGAGACCATCCAATCCGATGTAATGCCCCACGATGCGCTTGCCGTCGCGCGTAATGATCTTGAGATCGGCCGGCTCAAAAAGTTTCCCTGGATGTTGATCGGGGGCATGCCCGGAATATTGATCGTCGACACTGCGGCATAGCGGCCACTGGTGCTACGGGCCGCGCTCCTCGTGCCGGCGGAGCCGTAGTCGCTGGAGGCTTGGGAGCCAAGGGGCGCTCGCGGGAGATAGAAAGCAGGAGGCGGCATTTCAGCTTCCGCTTCCGGCAGCCACGCGGCGATTGTTTGTCCGTCGTCCAGGGCAAGGCTGGCAATGACATTCGTATGAACCTCGCCCTCGAGCTTAAACCCCTCACCGAGTGCGACGAGGGCCTCCAGCTTCTTCGTTATTGATCACCATACGAATTGCTTTGATACCATTTATCGTATGCAGGATCGTCACTACCTGCGGGCGCCGGCGGCTTGTTCTGCACAATTACGCGAGTGGGGGTCGTAGCCGCGCGGAGTCCTGTGCCGCTCAGGTGAAGGCGCGCAGGCGTTTGCGCCGGGGTCGTAACGCAGAATACGCCGACCACCAATGCAACCGGGAATGTCAGTCTCAGTAAGAATTATTTACCAACGTAGTTCTCATTATTAAGTCTTCGATTGTTAAGTCTTCCTTGCCGTTTCCCCTGGCAAACCCAGTTACCAGGTGTCTCTTGCCGATGCCAATAAGGGAGACGCAGTTTGCGATAGGGTCCGTTGCGATCCGAAACTAACCGAAGGCAGGGAGATGGTTCTCGCGACGTACCGCGCGAGTCGTCCACCGAAACCTTTTAAGGACTCGATACGATGAGCGTTGATTGGAAAAGCCGCGGTTGGATAGGTTCCCACAGGCTGGTCACGCGTCAAAACCTGCGCACTCGTTTGGCTCAGATCGCGAGCACCAAGACGGTGGCCACTTCGGTTACTCGCAACTTCTCTTCTCTTCCCGGTCTCTTTTGGCGCGCGCCGCATTGGCAACTGGCTTTCCTCGATTGGTCTCGTTTCTTTGACCGTTGCCATTTCGTTCGAAGCACCGCCATTGGCTGGATTCATACCTGACTGTGGTGCAACTGGCTTCGGTGCGACATTACTTCCCTCCCGCCACCGGAGTGTTCGGGTTGGACTTCAAAGCTACAAACATCACGGCCGAGCCAATCAGTAGCAGAATCGCGGCGACGGCGGTAGAGCGAAGCCCAAACGATAAGTTCCCAAACGGCAGGGAGATGCGCTCCATACGCTTTTCCCCGGCGAGGCGAGCACGCAGACGAAAATCAAAATCTCCCGGCGCTTCCACAGTGCCAAGACCGGAAAGAATGGCCTGTAAATTGGTTTGCTGTCGGGTTAGCGTCTAGACATGCGGCACAGGTCTCGAGGTGTGAGAGTGCGGCTGCACTCAGCATAGCCGGCTGAGCCTGCTTCCTCGATCTCGCGCCTAATATTTCGGCAGTTCATGTTTCTCATGGTATTCCTCAGAGATAAGCTGTCATCTTCTCTCGCAAAAACCCTCGCGCTCGGCTAATGCGAGACTTGATTGTCCCTTCACTCGTTCCCAGGATGCGCGAAATGTCCTCGTAACTCTTCCCTTCCACGTCTCGGAGTATGAGCGGCGCCCGGTACTTCTCCGGTAACGTGATGATCGCTCGCTGAACGGCATTGCGACGTTCGGCGTCGACTAGTTCCGTGTCAGGCAGCGGCTTCAGATCCGGCGGATTAAACTCCTGAGGCTCGCCTCCGTCCCTCGCTTGAAAGAAGCCCGGTTAAGGACACTAACTTGCGCCGCTTCCGCTTCCGAAGTTCACTGATCGCAAGATTGGTCGCAATGCGATAGATATAAGTCGAAAACGCGTAAGTGGTCTGGTAACGGTCCGCTGCCCGATAGACTCTCACAAATGTTTCCTGCGCCAGGTCAACCGCTCCGTCGTAATCACTAGTCATCCGATAGATATAATTCGTAATCGGGTTGCGATAACGTCCTACCAACTCCGCAAACGCGTCTTCGTCGCCAGTACGCGTGGCTTCGAGTAGCGCGTGGTCAGAGGTTGGGTCCGCAACCACCTCATGCCGCAACGCCGCGGAGAAATTTATGTCGATCGTAGTTAGTGTGTCCATCAGGGCAGGTAGGCTCTCACACCGCTGACGAGTCCGTTATTTTGACTGTTTACTCCGCCGCTCGCCGACTTATCAATCCGGCAAATCGGGCGGTCACTTTGAACCTTATTATACCCTGACCGTGGCCGCCCGCAGTTTATACACGCTCAAGCTGGGGAGAGGTTCCGAAAGAGTAAGGTAGGCGAGGGTTTTGCTGTTCGAACGCGTTGGAACCCGGAAGTCCCGAATTATTTACCTATTGAGGGTAAATCCGAAAACACTCGAGCGGAAAAGCCTGGTAGTAGCTTAGTTCAGCTCTCTGTGCCAACTTTGTGTGCTCTGTGTCTCTGTGGTGAATTCTACCCGACAAACACTCACCACGGAGGCACAGAGTACACAGAGGATTCACAGAGGTTCTCTACGCCTCAGGGCTCTTGAACAGCGCGTCGTCGAGCTTCACGCCGTAAGTAACATTCAGTATGCGCGTCTCCTGGACTTGTTTACCCTCTTCCAGTAATACCGTGCGGTAAAACAAGCGCTCACTGAGCGTAGCGGTAATCCAGGAATTTCCGCGAATACTTCAGCGGGGTTGAACCACCGGGAGCGGGTTCCTGGTATTCGAGCCAGAGAACATGAAGCGTCTTGGAGCTAATGTAATAGCGGGTGGACTGCTTATCTTTGTCAATCACGTCCAGGACGTAGAGATCCAACCCTTTCTGCTTGTCCTTACCGACCAGGCTAAGCGTTGAACCGTTTTCTTTATACCTCAACAAGGTATCAAGACTGTGCCGGTGTTGGGCAAAGAAAGTTATCCGCCGCGTCTTGTCTGGGAGTGAATGTAGAGCCGTTTATAATTCCCCATATTTGTCCGCTGCCATAGATCAGAGAGTACTCCAGCGTCGGCATCTTCTGGTCAAGCCGGATCTTGTCTTTGTCCATGCTATCGCCGCGGACGAAGCGCCGTTCATACGTGGCTTCCTCGGTTTTCCAACGTCGCAAAGTCGGTCTACAAATGCGTCCGCGCTCGATTCCATTGCGGCGTATCTTTGCCAGTAGTTGGCGACCGCCGTAAAGGAAGAGGGTCGATTCGGCTACTTGTTCAGCCGTAACTGCCTTTCCGATCTTAGCGTCTATCGTTTCGGCCTTTGGGGAGTTATCGACGGTGGGGGAAGGGCTGGGTGCGGGCTTTTGAGCAAAGACCGTAATCCCGCAGCCAATCAGAAACGCGAAAATAACTGTGGAGGTAATCAATGAACGGCGCAAGAAGTATTTCTCCTGTGGAAACAATTGAATAAATGTTGTTGCGAAACTGGGGAAAGCTGTTACTCAGAGCCTGCGAATTGTAGCACAGCGACCCGTGAAAGCTAAGGCACAACAGCTTGATTGATGCGGATTTGGGGGCGCGCAGATGCCTGTCGAAAATGATGGGTCAGTACCACGACGCGGTAGCGGGTGGGTCCCGATCGCGTTCATTCGATTCCACGGCTTAAGCCTTGTAGAGAGTTCCGACACCAACACCCACCCGCTACCGCGTGGTGGTACTGCCCTCATTTCACTTCGCGGAATTGACATCTATTCCGGTTAAATCGTAGTCTCCTTGGTTTTCAAAGTAGCGACATTCTCGTCTGTAGCCGGCCCGATGGTATCTGAGGGAAAATAGCGCAGACGAAAATCATTAAGAGAAGTAAGAGAAGGATAGGTGAGTTATGAAGAAGGTTGGCATCTTAGTCGGACGGGAAAAGACGTTTCCCGAGGCACTTATCAGAAACATCAATGAACGCGGTCAGGGTGAAGTGACTGCTGATTACATTAAGCTGGGTGGAATCAGGCATGACGCGCCGCCGCGTTATGACCTGGTTATCGATCGCATATCTCATGAAGTTCCCTTCTATCGCGCCACGCTGAAGCGAATGGCCCTGGAAGGAACGATAATCATAAACAATCCATTCTGGTGGTCGGCCGACGATAAGTTCTTTAACTACTCATTGGCGCCGAAGCTCGGGGTCGCTGTCCCCAAGACCGTCCTGTTGCCGCAGAAGGATTATATGTCCGGCATCAGCAGCGAGAGCCTGCGTAATCTCGAGTTTCCGCTGGACTGGCAGGGCATCGTTGACTACGTCGGTTTCCCGTCGTTTCTGAAACCTTTCGACGGCGGCGGCTGGAAGAATGTGTCCAAGGTTAGTTCGCTTGAGGAATTGTGGAAGGAATACGATCAGACGGGCACTCTTTGCATGACCCTGCAGGAAGGCATCGACTTCGATCAGTTTGTGCGCTGCTACTGCGTAGGCCAGGAAGAGGTGATGATCATGGCCTACGATCCCCGAAAGGCGTACCTTTCAGGCGAGCAGTACATTCACAATCCGGACTACCTGGCGCCTGAGCTGGCAGACCGCGTCAGGCAAGACGTTCGCACCTTGTGTACAGCGCTCGGCTACGATCTCAACACGGTGGAATTTGCGATCAAGGACGGCATCCCTTACGCGATAGACTTCATGAATCCGGCGCCGGATGCGGAGTTGGCTTCAGTCGGCGAGTTCTACCACACCTGGATATCAAACGCGGTCACGGATCTTGTCTTCAAACGGCTCAGTGAAGCGGGTGAAGCGCCGCGTTACCGTTGGGACGCACTACTGAGTCCTGCGCCGAGCAGAACGTTCGCGGTGGCTTCTCAGGCCGAACAGGCGTCACGAACGATTCAACCCAATGCGCCGGCACCTGGTAGCCCGAAGGCTGGTGGGCGCAAGGCCTCATCCTCCCGTTCGAAGAGTACCTGAGCTCAATTTGCATTCTGGTAAGCGGGTATCAGCCCGGAGGGCTGGCAGACAGTAGCCGGTGCTTGAAGCGAAGCGAAAACCACCGGAAACAAACATTTCCAGCAACCCACCGGGTTGCTAGGTCGCCAGGCGCGGCTTTCGTCTCTTGGCCAGGAGTTTGATTGCAAGCAGGGTGGAGATCCAGGCGATCAATGCTGACGTAGCGAGATACCAGCAAGGACCCGCCAGAGCCTCGTCGACATACGGAACAAGTAATGCGGCCAGGATGCTGGCGTTGGTAACACGCGCCGCCAGACGACGCACCTTGAGCGAGTGTTGCAGCAGGCTTATCCTGCGCAACTCGGAAACAAAGGTAGTCGTCGTCGTCGTTAAGCAGGGCATAGTAATCAGCTTCTCTCACTGCATGTCGCGAAAGCGCTTTGTCTGAAGCCGACCCGGCGGCGTCGCGATATTGATGAATCACGTGAGCCAGCTTCCCATCGCGCAACGCGAGGTTCGCGAGACCGATGTGCGCCCGGAAATTCTGCGGTTGAAGTTCGATCGCTCTGTGAAAAGTATTTTGCGCTCGCATGGTCTCGCCCCATTCAAGAAAGCTTTCGCCGACGAGCGCCAACAGCTCAGGTTCTCTTCCGGCACGCATGGCTGATAGGCGCAAGGCTGCGCGTGCTCTCGACAAAAGTTTAGCGTCGCTCAAACTGCTCGCCTGGGATCGCAGTAAGCGGGCAAATTGAAAAATCAAGCGCCCGTCCTTTGGAATGACGATCAAGGCTCGCCGAAAAGCTTCACGCGCTTCATTCAAACGCCCGGCAATTCTCAGTTTGTTTCCCACCTGTCCTAACAGCAGCGCGCGCTCGCCATCGATTGTTGCGGCAGTATTTGCCGCCGCCTCAGTTTTGATCGCCGGCTTTTGTTTCCTGCCACCAAGCTTGAAATCAAGAGTCGCACCTTCCAGAACATCCGCCGAAGCGAGCCTGAGTGAATGCACCTCTGTATTAAGCGGCTTGGGCTCGCAAAGATAATCACGCAGTTCAATCGTGCGCAGATCAAGCTTGTCCGGATGAATTAAAGGAAACAACTGGCGAACCATCCCGCGATAACTCTGGCCGCCCGAGGCAAACGCGAACTCGATGTTCTTGCCAATAATCTGAGTTCTATAACGGTAGCGCACCCGGCCGCTGCGTCGTAAGGTTCGCACCGCCTGAGTGTCGACCTTCTCAAAGTCGGTAATGCTGAGCTCTTTCTTGCGCCCGGTAATGTGCCGCATGACGAACGGTATCGGGCCGCGTCGCACCAGGAACTGCCCATCAAATTCAATTCGATCCGTCAACGCCAGGACCGGAATAATTAGCCAGGCAATAGCGACCGCGCCCAACGCCAGCAGATCACTTTCCGACCGCAGCAGGAGCGCTGAGCAAAACGTCAGCACGCTGGCGGCGGCAAGATAGGAGCCGGGTGATACGCGCACTCTGGCCAGACGCGGTTGTTTGCGCGGCCGCTGCCGTTCCCGCGCAACTTCACTGAGTGCCTTCAGAGTCTCTATTTGATCGGCGTCGTTCATTTATCTCGCTTGTCCGGTAACGGGCAATCGACCGGGACATCCAGGGAAAAAGTGCCTCGTCCGTTGCCTGGTTCAGTGTAACGTAAGTCAGCAAACTGGACGAGAGTCTGACTGACGCAATCCTCGCCCACCACGCGCATCACCGGGAATCTCGCGAAACCAAGAAAGACTTGTGCCCGGTAATCACGCTCTGCCTCCTCGGCCGTCTCAGCCTGTACTCCCTCCGGGTTTTCATAACGAACGAAAGGCGAGGAAGCCGAGTTCTCTCCCAGCAACGACAGGTCAAACCTGTAAGTCGCCCGATCGGTCTTCATCACACAAACCCAGCTATTGGGATTTGCCGCCGTTGCCATTGCCGCGAGCTTGATAATGTGTTCGGAATGGTTATTAGCGATCGCGGCCGCCTGAACCTTTGCCCTGGCGAAGCGCCACCGCATGAGCGACGAAGAGCCCCGTACCGTAAATGACGACCGCCAGAAATGCGGCGATGGCAGTCCTTGATCCGGCGCGCTCGCCAAAACCCAGCCGATAAAGGGTAACAGAAACAATCAGGACGACTATCCAGAGCAGCGGAAGCAGCACTCCATTTAACGATCCGCCTGAGCCTGCCAAACGACTGAGGATGAGAAAACTGGGAACCAGAGCGATCACTAGCCAATAGATGAGCTGCGCCTTTGTTTTTGTCGTCATGAGAAACGCGACTACGCCCAGAATCATCCAGATGAAGGGATCGACGACGAAGGTGAAATCACCGTAGGACCACCGCGTATACCACGGCAGAAGCAAACGAATACCGTAGTTATTCGACCAGTCGAGTAGCGGATGTGTGGCGGTCGTCAGGATCGAAACTATTAGTAATCCCTTAAGTCTTACTTGCCTTTCGCGCTTTCTGATCTGAGCAATTATTCGATCGCCAAGGTAAGAGGCTAGTGGCAGTGCAAGCGCCAGCACGGCCGAGCCTACGAGTGAGTGAGTGATACCGCGGTGGTGGTGAAGATATCCCCAGCGTCCCTGAAATAGAAGGACGACGATGTCGACATCTGGAGAATTTGCGGCCAGCACACAAAGTACGGTTGCTCCGGGTGAGAGCTTTTCCAGGCCGGCTTTGGCCGCTGTCAGTCCTACCAGTGAATGAGTAAGATTGTCCATCGACCAAGTACTGAGTTGTCGCGAGTTGAACTATTCCCTCTCAAGCCTGCGCTGCACATGGAACCAGGAGGGGCATTCAAGTGATTGCTGGGACCGCGGGCGTCCCGCCCGCAAACGCGCTGAAGATGCTTCGTCTTTCAAGGATAGTTTCCGAATTCATTTTCGCGCTTCGCGCTCATTGCGGGCGGGACGCCCCGCGGTCCCAGCAATCACTTGAATGCTATCCGGATCAGAACGGCGAATCGCCGGTAGGAGCCTCCGGCGTTAGCTTGGCATAACGATCCGCATCGAGTTTTTGCAGTTTTTCACTCGCGTCGCGCGCTGCGGATGAGGGTGGGAGAGGCGTGCCGTCAGAGTCTTTTGCCTTGCGTGACGCTTCCACAATATTGAAGAGTAAGTCCGCCGCTTCCTTTTTCTTACCCTGTTTCTCGTAAACGGCAGCCAGCCGAAGATTAGCCGAGTCGCTAGTAACCACCTCGCTGTTTCGTGCAGCTAGTTCGGAGTAGAGTTTTGCCGCTTCATCATACTTTCCATCTGCTTCCAGCGCCTGCGCGAGGGCAAATTTCGCGAGAGTGGCAGGCTCCACTACGCTGCTCTTGCTAACTTCCACGAGTTCGCTCATCGCTTTGTTACGATCGGTGGAAAGCAATATCGTGGCGATGAAATAGCGGGCCTCCGTCCTATAAGGGTCACCATACTTGTTCGCGACTTGCTGAAACACTGCGATAGCCCTTTGCGAGCGCTCTTGTTCGCTTGAAAAATCTGGAGCTGGAGCACCGGGGATTGGCGACGCTGTCGCAACCGGCGCGGTCGCAATCGCAATTGCTTTCCCCAGGGCCCGGCGAGCTTCATCCGATCTCCGATTACTCCACTTCACGTAAACGCCGACGAGCACGGCTAACAGCACAATTCCGGCTAAACCGTAAAGTAGGGCTTTACCCTGGCCTTCGAGCCGATCGCCTACGCGGTCAAAAATTCTCCCAGCCGCATCGCGAATTTGTCGTGCTGAAGTTCTCGGGCACGCTTCTTTTTGTATTTGGCCACTTAGTTCTTTCTCGCAAGTCCTTATAGGGGACGGCGTTCTTTCAGGTGTATGATTGACAGAAACACTCACTGTAAAGGCGGCTCGAAACCTTGTCAAGCAGGGTGTTTGTATAGTATTGCACGTTGAAAACGAAGACGGCATCCAGGGACGCCAGGACAAAATGATTAAGAAAGTATCGGGAACAAACGGAAGAAGTCGGGTGTCTAAGGACGCGACTGCCCAGGTTGGAGTTGGGAATGGGCAGGGGTCATCAGCTACTCCGATTCCGTCCCCAGGGGGAAACAAGTGAGCTACGGGGGCCCATAGCGCTCCGGCAAATGGAGTTAGAGCAAGCTGCACCTGTCGGCGATATGGAGTTGTGCGAGGTGCGCCCCCGCGCCGAGGCTGAGTTCATTGAAAGGTTGAAGCGAGGTGAAGCGGCGGCTTTCGAGGAATTGGTCGCCGGCCGCGCGGGCGAAATATACGGGTTACTGTTCCGGCTGACCGAAAATAGCGAAGAAGCTCGTGACTTGACCCAGGAGACGTTCTTGAGAGCTTTCCAAAGCATCAGCGGATTTCGTGGTGAAGCGGACTTGAGAACCTGGATTTATCGCATCGCCATTAACCAGGCCAGGAACCGCTGGCGTTGGTGGCGCCGCCGGAGCCGCGATGCCACCGTTTCGCTCGACGCAACGCTCGGGCAATCGGGTCAGACGGTTGGAGCGGTGCTGGCGGAGTCATCCGAAAACCCGGAACAGCAAACGCTGGCGCACGAACGCGAAGTAGCCTTGCGAGCGGCGCTCCAAAGAGTGGGACGCGCTTACCGTGAGACTCTCATCCTTCGAGATATAGAAGGCTTCAGTTATGAAGAGATTGCTACGACTTTGGGAATCAATGTTGGAACGGTGAAGTCGCGATTGCGCGCGGCCGCCAGGAGTTGCGGCAGAAGTTGGAAGGATCTTTGTAATAGTTTCGAAGGCGGATGGTCGACCCGCCCCGGCTCACATAAAACTCGGTGCCAAATGGGTCGAAGTGAGAATACGGCGGGACCAGACGGAGAGTAAGCTCGATGATGAAAAGCGAATTTGAAACGTGGCCAGCAACACCCGTTGAAGCGTCGCGCGAAATCAACGAACTTCCTTTGCGCCCTGGCACCAGCCGGAGTTGCTTCTTTTTTACCAACGGAGCAGCCGGGGTCGGCCGGCCATTCGAGAAAGCGGATGCCAGATGTCAGATAACCGAAGTTAGTACAAAGTTTTGACTGACCTCTGGCACCTGACCTCTGATATCTGGATTTAAATATGACTTGCGAAGAAACGACACAACTGCTTTCACAGTTTATCGATGACGTTTTGCCGCCGTCCCTGCGTCTGACCGTTGACGAGCATCTGGATCATTGTCCGGTTTGTCGCGCACGCGCCGCTGAGTTTCGCTCAGTCAGCCGTAGCTTACGACAGATTACTCGACCGGTCGCGCCAACCGACTTAGCGGCATCGATTAATGCTGCACTATTGATAGAAGCAGCAGCCAGGCGTCAGTCGCCTGAGCGCTCCTGGGCAGAGCGCTTATCATTGTGGTTGGAACCTCGATTGATGCCGTATGGCGTCGGCTCTTTTGCGTCAGTGGTTCTCTTCGGTGCGATGTTTATTGCCCTGAGTCCACACTTTATGGCGTTGCAACAAGCCTCACGACAACTGAGCACTGTGCTTGTGTTTCGCTCAAGTCCTGGCTTTGACCTGAACCAACCCGTCAGCTCCGAAGATTTTTCCAACCGTCGTGCTCCATTTGCGGAGCAATCGCCTACCCTCAATCCGGGTGGCGCACTGGCGGCGCTAACCAGCTCGTATGCCCAGCCACACACACATCGGGACGGGGATGACATGATCGTGGTCGCAGACGTGTTCAGCAATGGATCCGCATCCCTCGCCGATGTGGTGCAAGCGCCGCGCGATCGTCAGATGCTCGCTGACTTCGAAATCGCCCTGCGACAAAGCGCGGCTTTCGTGCCGGCCTCTCTTGATCGGCGTCCCGACACAATGCGCGTCGTCTTCACCGTCCAGAAAGTGGATGTTCGCGAAAGAAGATTTTGATAATGAGGTCAGTACCACCACGCGGTAGCGGTGGGCCTGTCGATTGCCGATTGTCAATTGCCGATTTTGGATTGGCGTCTGCCGATAAAGCCAATTGGCAATCGGAAATCGCAAATCGAAAATCCGAAGACCCACCCGCTACCGAGTGGTGGTACTAACCTCATCTCACCCGGTGAATGGCAATGGGACCAAGGAAGAACCTGAACCCACATCAGTACCTGTAGATTGACTCGCTTGACGCACCGCACTTCGCGTGTTAGTTTGCGGCTTAACCCTATTTTAGCTGTAACTTTGATCAAATCGGACTTTAAACTCAGTCTGAACACGCGTGACTGCCGTCGCTCCAGAACTTAAACAAACGCCACTGAATTCCGTCCATCGCAGCATGGGGGGCCGCATGGTCGATTTCGGTGGCTGGGACATGCCTGTTCAATACCCAGCCGGCACGATCGAAGAGCACCTTCGAACGCGCAGGCATGCCGGCCTCTTCGACGTTTCGCACATGGGCGAGATCGATGTGCGTGGCGCCGATGCGATCGCAATCGTCAACTATTTGGTTTCAAACGACGCATCGAAACTAGTCGACGGCCAGGCTCAATATTCAGCGCTCACCACTCCCACAGGCACAGTCGTTGACGATCTCCTCGTCTATCGTTTCGCCAGCGACCATTTGCTACTGGTTGTAAACGCCAGCACAACTGAAAAGGATTGGGACTGGATCACCTCGCACCAAAAAGGCGGCGCCGCGAAACTAAATAACGTCAGTTCTGACTATTGTCAGTTGGCGCTGCAGGGACCAGACGCCATTGGTATTCTGCGGAGACTTACCGATGTCCCGCTAGCGGAGATCAAGTATTACCACTTCACTGAAGGCCAGGTTGACGGCGTGCCCGCGATTGTCTCGCGTACTGGTTACACAGGCGAAGACGGATTTGAGGTGTATGCCGCCGCTGATAAGGCCAAACAGATTTGGAACAAGCTGCTTGATGCCGGCAACTACGGCAGCGAATCCGGTGTGCTTCCCTGCGGCCTGGCTGCACGCAACACACTCCGCCTCGAAGCCGGCATGGCGCTATACGGGCACGAGATCAATGAAGACACTACGTTGCTGGAAGCTAACCTCGGTTGGATCTGCAAGTTGAACAAAGGCGACTTCATCGGTCGGGATGCTTTGGCCAGGCAAAAGAAACCGGGGTGCGCAGGCGTTTGGTCAGGATTTGAAGTCACCGAGCGAGGCATTGCTCGTGACGAGCAAGAGGTAGTGATAAATGGCGAACGCGTCGGTAAAGTTACATCAGGAAGTCCGGCTCCGTACCTTAAGAAAAACATCGGCATGGCCTATGTTCCTTCGGAGATAGCGAGCGAAGGACAAGAAATTCAGATCGACGTTCGCGGTAAATTAGTCGGCGCTCAGATTGTGAAGACACCTTTTTACAAACGAGAGAAATAGAAACCTAAACGGAAAGCTGCGGAGGCATCATGGCTAACATTCCAGACGATTTACACTACAGCAAAGACCACGAGTGGGTTCGAGTGGACGGAAACGTCGCCGTCGTCGGAATTACCGACTATGCGCAGGATTCGCTTGGTGACGTCGTCTACGTCGAACTGCCCAAAGTCGGCGATGACTTTGCTGCTAACGAATCTTTTGGATCCGTCGAATCGGTAAAGGCGGTCTCCGAAGTATTCTCACCGGTATCCGGCGAAATTGTTGGCACCAACGAAGCGCTCGCCGACACACCGGAGAAGGTCAACCAGGATCCCTATGGCGACGGCTGGATGATTCGCGTTCAGATGTCGAATCCCGGAGAGGTCGACAGTATGTTGACTGCCGCTGAGTATGAAGATTTCACGAAAGCTGAGAAAGAGTAACATTGCGCTACATTCCCAACTCGCCGGAAGAGCGGGCCGAGATGCTTCATCAGGTCGGCCTAAACTCGGCGGACGAACTCTTCGATTCCATTCCCAGGGATTTACGCTTAACACGAAGTCTCAACACCACCCCAGCGCTATCCGAGATTGAGCTGCTGGCCGGTTTTGAGCAACTTGCAACTCGCAATCCCGGAGCACAGCGCACAAGTTTCCTCGGCGCTGGGGCTTACCAGCATTACATTCCAACAATCGTCGATCACATTATTTCGCGATCTGAGTTTTTACTGCATACACGCCGTATCAACCGGAGATATCGCAGGGCACACTCCAGGCGATATTTGAGTTTCAGACGCTTGTTTGCCAGCTGACAGGAATGGAAGTGGCGAATGCGTCGATGTATGACGGGTCAACCGCGCTTGCGGAAGCAGTATTGATGGCCGAACGAGTTACCAAGCGATCGAAGGTGATCGCCTGCGGTGCTATCCATCCCGAGTATCTCGAAGTCATAACCACTTATGTGCAACACGCCGGGATAGAACTACTCCATGCTCCGATCGATACCAAAACGGGACAGACATCGACCGCTCTCGATTTACTCGACGATAAGACGGCCGCGCTCGTTGTGCAATCTCCAAACTTTTTTGGTTGTATCGAGGACGTCGCCGCGCTGGCAGAAAAGGCCCATGCAGTAGGTGCGCTGTTAATCGTGACGGTCACAGAGGCTATTTCGCTCGGTTTACTCCGGTCGCCGGGGGCCTGTGGCGCAGACATAGTTGTTGCTGAGGGTCAGTCCTTTGGTGTGCCGCTTTCATTTGGCGGTCCGTACGTCGGACTGTTTGCAACCCGCGAGAAATATGCGCGACAGATTCCCGGACGCCTGGTTGGCGAAGCCTATGACAAAGAAGGGCGCCGCGGTTTTGTTTTGACGCTGGCTACGCGCGAACAACACATCCGCCGCGAGAAGGCGACCTCAAACATCTGCACCAATGAAGGACTGATTGCGTTAGCTACGACGGTGTATTTGGAAACGATGGGACGACGCGGTCTGCAGGAAGCGGCCGCGCAGTGTGCCCAGAAGGCTGCCTATGCAGCAAACAGAATAGGCGGACTGGAAGGGTTTTCAGTTCCCTACACCGGCCCGCGCTTCAATGAGTTTGTTGTGCGCGCGCCTGTAGATGCGAGGCAGTTGCTGGCGCGTCTGGCGTCAGAAAGCAACATCACTGGAGGCTTGCCGTTGTCACGCTACTACCCGGACCGGCCGAATGAGTTTCTCGTTTGCGTAACCGAGATTAATTCACGGGCTCAGATCGATGCGCTGATTGACGGGCTCTCTTCGCAAAGGAAAATGTAAAGCACTGTTAGCTTGCGGAGGCTGCACAAGGTCAAAGAACTTCGCAAGCTAACAGTTTGCGTTACAGTAAAACATTTCGCTTTATGAAATCCGACATCACCAAAGTCACAACTCACATCAACGCCAACGAGGCTTTGATCTTCGAGCGTTCGCAACCAGGCCGCGTCGGCTATCGCCTACCCGCGCTCGACGTGGACGAGCAGCCGATTGGCGAGATTGTCCCGCAAAAGTTTCTTCGTGACGACGATCTCGAGGGCGTCCCCGAAGTCAGTGAAGTGGATGTAATTCGCCACTTCGTACGCATGTCCACCTGGAACTACTCGATCGATCAGGGCATGTATCCGCTTGGCTCTTGCACGATGAAATATAACTCGCGCTTAAATGAAAAAGTTGCCCGGATTCCCGGTTTTGCCGGCCTTCATCCGCTAACCGAAGCCGAAGACGCCCAGGGCGCTCTGCGGGTAATTTATGAATTGCAGGAAGACCTCGCTGAAATAACCGGACTGCCCGGCATCTCCTTGCAGCCTGCTGCCGGAGCTCATGGCGAAATGACCGGCGTGATGATTATTCGTGCCTTTATCGATGCCCGCGACGGCGAGGGCGGTTCCGCCAAGCGCCGCACTATGTTGATTCCGGATTCGGCGCACGGCACTAACCCGGCTTCGGCGCATCTCTCCGGTTTTTCTGTTAAGACGATTCGTTCCACCGCCGAGGGTTTGACTGATCTCGATCACTTGCGCGAGCTCTGCGCCGGTGGCGATGTTGCCGGGCTCATGCTAACGAACCCAAATACGCTGGGACTCTTCGAAAGAAACATCCAGGAGATTTGCCGTATTGTGCATGACGCCGGCGGACTCGTTTACATGGATGGCGCAAATATGAACGCTCTCGTTGGGGTTGCGCGCCCCGGCGATATGGGTGTCGACGTCATACACCTCAACCTGCATAAGACGTTTTCAACTCCGCACGGCGGCGGTGGTCCGGGCTGCGGGCCGTGCTGTTGCACGAAGGAGCTGGAACCGTTTTTGCCGGTGCCACGCATCGTAAAAGACGCTGGACAGTTCAAACTGGATTGCAGCTATCCGCAGTCAATCGGCCGCGTCAAAGCCTTTTTGGGAAACTACGGAATGATGCTGCGAGCTTTGGCTTACATTCAGACGCATGGTAACGACGGGCTGCGCGAAGCAACTGAGGCGGCGGTGCTCAATGCGCGTTACATTGCGCATGGCCTCACCAGCGATTACGACAAGCCCTTTAACGCTCCGCCGATGCACGAGGTGGTTTTCACTGACAAACGTCAAACGCGCAAAGGTGTTCACACTCTCGATATCGCCAAGCGGCTGATCGATTACGGCTTCCATCCGATGACGATCTACTTTCCGTTAATTGTTCAGGGGCAATGCTGATCGAACCGACGGAATCGGTTGGCAGGCAGGAACTCGATCAGTTTATTGACGCTATGCGCGCAATCGCGCGCGAGGCCCAGGAAGATCCGGAACTGGTTATCAATGCGCCTCACGACACGCGCATTGGTCGCCTGGATGAAGCTGCTGCGGCCCGCAAGCCGGTGTTGCGATGAAGCCGAAGCAGGTTGCAACTACGGCTTAGGCCGGGAAGCCCGTCAAAGGATTCACCAGGCAAATTCAGCATGGCCCGGGCAAAATCAGAACTGGGAGCGTAGCGACCAGCCAAAAGCGCAACTGACGAAAGCCTTCACCCCAACTCTTTGAATTGAATACTCTGGCTGGTCGTTACGCTCCCAGTTCTGATTTTGTCCGACCATTGTTGAGTGGGCAATTGCCTGTCAAGAGGGACTACGCTTCCCACTGCTGTTGTTCATCTATTCCCGGGGCGCGCTCCTTACCGCGTGACGGAACCTTCAGCAACGCCAGACGCTCCACCACGCGCCCGTTCAACAGGTGTTCTTCCACGATCTCGGCCACGTCGCCCTCGCGAACCTGCGCGTACCAAATTCCGTCCGGATAAACCATCACCGCCGCCCCGATCGCGCAGAAGCCAACCGAGCTGCATTCTGTCAACACGATACTTCCATTCGGGTTCGCGCCCTTCTTTCTCTTTCCGAACAGGAGGTGTCGGGAGCGGAGCTCGCGCTCAAACGCGACCTTAACCGCCGCGCTGTCAACCGCGGAACATGACTTGCCGGTGCAAACAAAGACATGATATTGGATCGGCGCACCCACGATTGGGGCGAGCCCTTCAAGCTTTTCGCAATCTTCTATGAAGTAGTTATCTGCCATAGACCGAAACCGCCCTGGTAAACGTTCGCATGCTACCACGTTAAAGGCGTTGTTCAGGAGTGGGGATCGCTGATGCCCCGCTTCCTACTTAGCCTCTTGCTAGCCCCGAAAATAACTGTAGAATAAGCTCCCAAAGGGCGACCGCTCTCACAGACCGCGTCGGGATCGGGCGGTTTGATTCGGTCGCCCAAAATAATGTAATGAGCAAAGTTGACTGCTAAGCTTTATGGCAAGCGGCCTCGTAATTCATATCTCTTCGGGTAAAGACAAGCATACCCAGGTTTTGACGGACGAACATGTCCGCATCGGCAGCAGCGAAGACTGCGCGGTGCGCCTCAGTGCGACGTCGTTACCAAAAAGAAGTGACGAAAACCGGGCTGCGCTTGAACTCGATCGGCGCGACGGATCTTACGTCGTAACCGGCCTCGACGAATCACTGAATTTCAAACTTAACGGCGACACACTGAAGTTTAACGAGGCGATAGAAGACGGTGACGAGCTTCAGATTGACGACTCGCCCCTCCTGATTACGTTCTACCCGATTCGCTCCCTGCCCGCAGTGGTGGGCACCTCTGCGCATGAAGCCCACGTTGCACCGTTCATTGAACAGGCCGCTATCGAGTCGGCAGCAACAGCGCGTCGCGACGACGCGAAGGTGTTTCTTCGCGAGTTTACCCGAGAACTGGTAAAGGAGATTAATCCGAGTACAAAACTGGTCACGTTAACCATCATGTGGTGATACTGGTTGGCGGCAGTCTCTACATCGGATTCTCGATGTTCAAAGAATTGCAGCGCACTCGCCGCCTGATTGACGATCAGCGCGCCCAGCTGACGCAGGCCAAAGAACAGACATCGAAGATGAATCAAACGCTGAACGACATAGGCCGTTCAAACGAAGAGATTCGTAACAGCTTGTCACTAGCCGTTAAGCTTCGCAGTGATTTTGGCAGCGGCGTTTGTTTGATAGCGGGCACCTACTATTTTGTTGAGGCGGGAACTGGACGGCCGCTTCGTTATCCTGAGGCCCAGCTAAACGAAAGCGGCGCGGCGGTCCAGAACAGTGGCGATCCGACGACCCTCACGCCCGAGGGCAATGCGGCAGTGGCCGAGTTTCAGTTTTCGGGAAGCGGGTTTTATGTTGGCGATGGATACGTGGTAACAAACCGTCACATTGCCCAGCCCTGGCTGGCCGATGAGCGCGCGCAGAGTTTAAGTAGCAGCGTTAGGGGCAACCGCGGCTCAAGAAGCTGAATGCTTACTTTCCTGATCACAAACAACCGATACCGCTGAAGTTCAAGCTTGCCGGCAACCGAGACGATCTCGCCGTGGTTTTTCTCGACATCAAGGACTTACCTACCGATATTCCCGTGATTCCGCTGGAGAGGGACGACAGTTCATTGGCAGTCGGTAAGACGCAGTAGTCATGATGGGCTTCCCCAACGGGATTGATCGCTTGCTGGCATTGCTGGACGAAACGAATCACGGAACATACAACAACGTTACGGCGGTTCACTCGACGCTTTACTTGGCCACCTCGCTGAGTCACAGCGCATTCAACCGCTAACGACTCAGGGCAACATTACCGACGTTAACAGCCGGCGAATCGCTTACGACGCGCGAACAGCGGAGGGCGGTTCTGGCGCACCCGTATTTGGACCAAACGGGCGCGTGATCGGTGTTAATTTTGCCGTGTTTACGGAGAACGAAGCGTCGAATTTTGCCGTCCCCATTCGCTACGGGATAGCTTTGCTGGAACGCGCAGGCTGGAAGCTCCCGCCAGAGAAAGACGCCAAAGAACCAGAAGGCGCCCCCTCCCCAGCAAAATAGTCCCTGGCTACGCAAGAACCTTTCGGCAACGCTGCAAATCCTTTCAAGCATCGAAGGCCCATCTTATTCACCATGAGCCCGGTCGGCAAGAAGAATTTACTGCTCCTTTCGGGCGATGGTATATTCTTTCTGTTCTTACGAATTCTGTCGGCGCACTATTTGCTATCAGAATGTTGAAGCAAGCCGTTCGAGCGAGAAAATAGAACAAGCGGTGCAATCAGGCCGCGCCATCAGAAGGATTCCATAAGGTTGAAAACTATCAAGGGTGGCTGGAAGATGCGCATTTGTCCCGACAGATCGTCGCGAGAAGCCAGTGTCCTGATTTTTGTTCTCTTAGTCTCTTTTCTATTCCCTACATCGCTTCTGGCCCAGGACGTTCGCTCTCCTCATCCGGATCAGCCAAATGCTCCAAAACAGGACGCGCCAAATGGCCCAATATCTGAGCCGCCATCCAGCACTGAGACATTTCGGCTGGAGCGAGTGCCGGTTTCCGGCGGCGCTGAACTAGTAACCATTCACGCCCGGCTGGACGGCATTGAAACTCCAGAACATGGCAGCTGGGTACCACTCGTAACCGTACTGCGCGATACGCTGGGCGACTCCAGTCCAGAAAACGATCGTCTACGCTACGTTTGGCCGCTAACCTACACGCGTCCCACGATAGGACAACGTCTTTCGGGGGCAGTGCCCTTCCTCTATTCCAGAGTTGGCAGCAGAAAGTCGGCTTCAGCGAAGGCGCCCCCTCCCGTTCTCGATCTTGCGGCCACCGACCGCGACGTTTGGAATAAGATTTTTGGACGGCCCTGCAAAGTCTGTTGCTCGATCCTACGGCATACCGCTGAAGGCTTCGACGCGTTCTATCCGGCAAAACTCAAGTGACTACCGCAAGGCGCACATAATCCGCGCTCTTTCCGTGCTCTCTCTTTATGAAGCTGTTGCCGGCGCTGAAGGCGTGCAGGCTTTTTCGGACGTCGAGCTTGCTGAAATTCAGGCGCGACTGAAACTCACGGATAAGACCTTTGGCGGGCTGGTCGGCGAGCTGGAATCTGCAGCGTTACAACGAGCAGCAGATAACCGACCTGCGCGATACGCGCGGACATAACTGGGAATTGTTACGCCAGCGCGCGGAAGCCGAGTCGCTACGTTTTGAGCCGTTGCAAATGCCAGACGGCACCACGACTCACGCTCTTCTATGGGTCGCAAAATCAGACCTGTTGGCGAATCAGGATAAACGCTATGACGGGCGGTTCCTGAACATCTCGAATCCCTGGACTGACAAACGTCTGCTTGACTCGGTCAGGCTATAGCGAAACGGGCTTCGTGGATTCAGAGAACCGATCTGTGTCGTCAGAAACGCCCGGCGCGCGCTCGCGACCGAGTTGGTTCCTCACGCGCTTTATGGATTAGACAGTCCCAAAATCCCAACCCTTCTGGTCGATTTTCGCGACACCTTCAATCCGAAGAAACGCGAACTGTCGGGACGGGTTTTGCACGACGTTACACGTAACATTCTCTCGGTTTCTCGATACGGCGATTTGCCCTACTTCCTCGGCAGAACTGTCTTCGATTTCGTAACGGGCCGCCGCGGTATGGACATTAATCAACCATCGCGACTCCGCACCTACTCGCAACTGAAGTTGCTTCTCTCTCTCAATCAGTCGCTCAACCCGGAATTACGTGAACAGCTCGGCAACCGGCTCGAGCGGGTTTCCCTAAATCCCATGGAAAACGACCTCGAAGCAGAAGCCAGATTGGCAACAGAGCAATACGCAGCGTTGCTCGCCTATGCGAAACGACCCGACGGCCTACCGCAGAAGCTTGATCGAGATCGTCGCGCCGAAATGTCTAAGCTCGCTCAGGGCGGAGCACAGCAAACTCTCTATCGTCTCGCAAACATTTTGAGTTTCGGCAAGTACACTCATCGCGAGAAAGCGAATCCGGAATTGGAGTCAAAGCTCGACCTCGCCCGTCGCTTCGACTATCACACTCACTTCCTGCGCCAGGTGGCGAATTCAAGTCAGCAGATTGACGTTACCTGGGACCTTTCTGAGGTGAAGCGCTCGCTCGAGTTCATTGTCGACCATGCGTCGGAAGCCGATTCAAAGAGTGCCAGCGCAGCGGCGACAATCTTTCTGCGCACGCAGGACGACGAAACGCGCCGCTTTTGTCTGGAGAGCCTGACGCGCATGACCAACCCAAAAGCGAGAACTGAATTACTGCGCCTTCGCAGAAGAAGGATCTTGACCAGGCCGGGCGAGACTTGCTTCTTTTCTTACCAGAAGACCCCGCGTCAGCCCACCGGGCCCATTGCTGTCTCCGGCGAGAAATCCACCAGCAGCAGCAGCAGAGTCGATCAATAGGATGTTCCGACTCAACCCTTTCCTCGCAAAACTGCTTTCGGGCGATTTGCGTCCGGAGAGTAGTTCCGCTCGGCATATTATTTCTCCTGTTGGCGCCGGCGCTTTCCTTCGGTCAAACAAAACGCATTGTTACTATCCAATGCGACGGCTTACCCTATGATGTTGTCGACCGTTTTGTGAAGGAGCGCGACCCGCGCACCGGTAAGAGCCAGCTCCCATGGTTCGATTACATCTTCTACCAGCGCGGCACGCGCCTCACGAATTTTTATGTTCGGGGCATGAGTCTTTCAGCTCCCTCGTGGTCCCTTATTGATTCGGGTCAGCACCTGCAGATTAAAGGCAACGTGGAGTTTGATCGCTACACGCTGCAAACTTACGACTACCTCAATTTCGTACCTTTCTACGTCAACGCAACCGCCGGCAGACGAATCGACATGCCGGGCGTGGAGGTGCTCGATTCGCTTGGCATACCGCTGCTGACGGACGCATTCCCGCACGGCGAACGTCACGCTACCTTCTCCCTGTTTCAGCGTGGCCCCAGATACGTGACTTTTTCAGAAGGCAGTGGAAAACCGGTTCAAGAAGGGACCTAAGGAATTGTTTGACGAGTGGACAATGGGTGGACTGGCTCTGAAGAACTCTGTCCCGGACCAGTTGACTCGCGAACTCATCGAAAGTATTGCCGATCCGCGCTTTCGCTACCTCGAAGTTGTGACTACGGAGCTTTGATCACGCTGCCCACCACAACAACGATCGCGAGTCACACCTCCTTGCGTTGAAAGAACTCGATGCCATGTTGGGACAAATCTGGACTGCGATTCAAAAGAGTCCGCTTGCTGAGGAGACTACGCTGATCGTGGTTTCCGATCATGGGACTCAATTCAGTCGAACGCATCTACAGCCAGGGCTTTAATCTGGTTAAGTTGCTCGGAACTCCAGCCGGCGGCGGCCATCACGTGGTCACTAAGCGACGGCTGATGCTCGATTACGCCATTAAAGGGCTCAACCCTTTCGTTCCATACATCACTACGACGACGAGCGATTCCTATTACCTCAAGAAACAGAGCAACGAGTATCCGACCGCCTTGCTCGATTTTGACGGCAATGAGCGCGCCTCCCTACAGTTGAGAGATTCGGATCTTAACCTGCCCCACATTATCCTGCAGCAACTTCAGCGTGCAGACCTTTCCCCGCCTTTAAGGCAGGCCCTGACCGATCAATTCTCAGGACAATTGATGCGAGACGGACGGGCTGGCAGCAAAGTATTTCCCAGGTGAATGAAGAGTTGGCTGCGCTACATCGCGCGATCGAGCGGCAGCGAGGCTTATGCGCCGCACAGCCCAGGAAGTTTACGAAGGAGCAATCCGAAGCGGGCCTCGACGACGAAGCCAAACGCGTTTGCGTCTGGCAGGACATCTGGCTGGCGCGGGAGCAGAGTTATTCCGAGTACATCCGCATAGTTACTAACCTGCTCGCGTTGCGCAACGAAACCTTCAATGCCGTCAGTCGTGAAACTTGACGATCTGATTGCGCGCCGTTCCATGGGCGACCACAACACCATTCATCAACTTCAGAATTACATAGCCGGCATCGCTCCCGGCGGCCTCGTCGTGAAAGCCCGATGGCACTCGATATGGACAAGAGCTTCGTACATGTCGACTACTTCTCGCTCGTTGCACAACCTCACGGTTCGCAACAACGTTCAGGCTGGGGTTTCGAATCATCCGGTTGATCTGCTGGCCGTCAGAATTCCTGCTGAGCTGGTTAAACCGTTGATCACTGATACTGAAATCGCACCGGATGTGGTTTGGGTAAGCGCGGGGCCGGAGCAACAGGCCCTCATTCTCGCGCGTGAAGACAGCCAGGGGCGGCTGAGTTTTCGTTACCTGCCAATCAAGAACCTCACTCAGGACGAAACCGGGCATTACACTTTGACTCTTCAACCTGGCAACCCGGGTTTCCGCTGCAAATCTTCGAGGACCCAAACTTGAAATTGCCAGCGGCGGCGCAGGGGCTAAGTCGCGAAGCGTGGCTCAGCGGCTGGCACACCGATCTGGAGTGGCTCGAGGCGCTGCACCAGACCAGATATTCCAATGGTCTAATCGGTCTGCACGAACAACTTGCGCGTCACGTGGTGGGCAGGCTAGCGGAGGAACCGGGAATCTCGCAGCAGACGAACGCTTGCTGCGGCGACTGTTGCGGCGACAACGCGAGAACATCGAGGCCGACGCAATGGTTGTAGCAAGTGATCATTGGAATTTTGATGTGCGTGGCTTTAACCCCGGCGGCAACCACGGTTCCTTCCTCCGTATCTCCACCCACTCGACCCTCATGTTCGCAGGCGGCGACCAAGACCAGCGTTCCGCGCGGCCGCGGTCATTGAAGAGCCATATGACAGTCTTAGCTTTGTTCCAACTGTGCTGGCTTTAACCGGAAATTTACGCGATGATAACAACCCAATTCCGATTCTGTGGGATAAAGGTTTTCGACGCTTTCCAGGCCGTCAATTAAAGAACTGTTGGCGCCGCGGTAAAACCGGAAAATCGCCGTTACTGGAGCAGCTGCAACGTCATTGACCACCTCCGAAAATCAGTTACCTGAACAGTGGCAAGGAGAGAAGTTCGCGAACTGGACGAACTCGTCGATGAAGGCGAGCCTACCGGTCCCAGCAATTCACGCCGCTCCTTCATCTGGCTACAGGCGATCGCATTTCCTGCTCGGCCTCGGCTTACTCATCTACGTCATCAATCTGGTCGGCTTGCAGCCCATCTTTGATGCGCTGCTTCGAGGTCGGTTTCTTTGGGTTTCTCGATCTTGCTGGTAATCAGCGGATCGAGACATGTCTTCCGCACCATTGCGATGTCCGCCGCGGTTCCCAGTGAACATCGCCGGTTCAATTTCTTTCAAGCCTTCTGCCGCACGACTTGGCGGCGAAGCGATAAGCTTTCTCACCTTCACCGGTCCGCTGCTGGGAGAAGCAACCAAGGTCGCGCTGCTCCGCAAGCGCGTACCGCTGACTTATGGCGTGCCGGCCCTGGTGGTAGATAATCTTCTTTACAATCTCTCTGTCGTCTTCTTCATTCTGAGCGGCGCCTGCGTGATGCTGTTTACCTACAGCCTGCCGCCGCTCGTTTATTACTCCCTGGTCGCGATTGCGGTGATTGCGGCGCTGGGCATCGCCGCAGCGGTCTGGCGGCCAAGCGCCGCATCATGCTGGTCACCTGGGCGCTCGATCAGATGGCCCGGCTGCGTTTAAGTCCCAAGGTGATCCTTAAGCGTCGCCAGCATATTTATCACATCGAGTCGAAGGTCTACGATTTTTACAAACATCATCCTGGCGTTTTCTTCGGCATGATTGCTCTGTGACCTTCTCGGACCACGTGTCAAGCGTGCTTGAAGTCTACGTGACTCTGCACATGCTGGGTTACCGGCCCAACGTCGCCCAGGCTTACATCATCGAGTCCCTGACCAAAGTAATTAATTTTGTGTTTGCCTTTGTAGCCCGGCACCATCGGCGTCTATGAAACGGGTACGGAAGTGGTGTTGCGAACGCTCGGTTTCGCTCAAGCTACTGGTGTTGACGCTGGCATTCGTTCGTAAAGCCGGCACAATCTTCTGGACGTCCATCGGCTTGTTAATCTTAACCTGGCGGACGCTGCCAAATGCGTGGCGTCGCGCTTCTGGACCGTAGTCCACATCTACAAAGACTTATGGATAGCCTTGTACTTTCAAACATTACACATCGACCCGCGCGCACTGCCGTCAGCATCATGGGAACGGCAATTGGCGTCGTGCTTATCGTATTCACTGTCGGCCTGGCCCATGGGGTCCTGCGCGAGCGCGGCCGTCGCGAATCAAACATCGGCGCGGAGATAATGGTGCGACCGTCCGGCTCCATCGGCTTTACCGGAACCAGTTCTCTACTCCTGCCCGAATCGCGCGCCAGCGAGGTTAGCCGGATTGATGGTGTTCGCGCCGCTACGCCGATTGGCCAGGCGCTCGATCGCAGCGACGCTGGTTTTGGAACGCGCTTGATCGACGGAATTGAATTCGACGATTACGCCAAAGTCACCGGGATTGCGATTAGAGAAGGCAACAAACTAACCGGCGGCGGCGATCAGGCCATTGTCGATGCGGTCTGGCAGCAACAGCGAAACGCCGCGATCGGTTCCACGGTTCAATTGTTTGAACGGCCCTTCACCATTGTCGGGACTTATGAGCCGCCGGGCGGAGGACGCATCAAGATTCCGCTCGCCACCTGGCAAGATCAGGAAGGCGCCGAAGGCCGCACCTCCGCGATTCTCGTTGCGGTCAACGATCCACTGAAACAAGACGACATCGCGGCCCTGATTCGGCAAAAGTTTCCCTGACGACCAGATCATCTTCACGCGCGATCTGCCGGAAATCTACGCTTCCGGCGTGCCGGCATTAAACGTGTTCATAAAAGTTGTAGTGGGTGTGGCCACCGCCGATCAGCATGCTGGTGATTCTGTTGGCAATGTACACCACCGTCACTGAACGCACGCGCCAGATTGGAATTCTGAAGGCGTTGGGAATGTCGAAGACCGGCATCGCCTGGGTCATCGAACAAGAGGCGATACTTGTTAGCCTGCTCGGCGTTTCAGTTGGGATAGCTTTAACATTGGCAGCGCGGCTCGGTGTGATGCGCATGACGACTCTGGTAGTCGATGTAGAGGCTCGATGGATTCTCATCGCGTTACTGGTGGGAATCGTTGGCGGCAGCATCGGCGCACTCTATCCTGCCTTGCGAGCTGCGCGACAGGATGCAGTTGACGCACTGAGCTATGAGTAGTGGCCCTGGCACCATAGTCTACGTTCCTCATCGATCATCCCATCCGGATGAATGGAACTGTTGTTGGACGGTCGTATCCCCAGCCCCCATTCACAGTTCCGGTATACTGCTAAAGTGGCAAACGCAAACGTTCAGTGAAAGGTCGATTCTGAAGGTGTTATCGCGCCTCCTGCGTTTGCGCTGTCCTGCCTGCGGCCAGGCGTCCATCGCTGGAAGTCCCTTCCGACTCCGACACCACTGCCCCAACTGCCGCGCCCTATTCAAGCGTGAGGAAGGTTTTTTCGTCGGAGCTATTCTCGCCAACGTTCTCACAACCGAGTTCGTTATTTTGGCAGTCTGCTTTGTTTGGTTGATCCTGATTGGTTCCTGTAGCTATGAGTCAGTGCTGGCAGGTCTCATTGTGGTTGGTCTGGTATTTCCTGTGGCCTTCTATCACCATACAGTTGGAGTTTCTGGCTGGGCTTTGACTACCTGGTAGAAGGACTGCCGAAGTATGACAAGGCATGACTTGGGATTTCCCCGTTAACCCTCTTCAACCATGGTCACCCAAAGTCGAGCTTAGCCAGTAAGGGAAAGTGATCCGACGCGTTCGTTGCTATCGACAACCCGTTAAATACGTCACACCTCAGGCAACCGATCCGTGAATACTTCGGGCACGAAAACGAAGTCGAGGCGCAGGTGCGGGTCCCACACTGGAAACGTGTAGCCCTTCTCGTTTGGGTGCAGTGAACGGTAGGCGTCGAGATATTCCCGGAGTCTCGAAGAATCTGAATGGTCTCCCGTTGAATGTCGCGGCCGCTTAACCAAACCAGCCCGCGAATCCATGCAGGCATGCGCCGAACATCGAGGGTTTCGCCGACGGCAAGAGTGTTGAAGTCTCCGACCAGAACGTGAAAGCCATGCTGGTGCCGTTCGATGCCCTTCAGCAGAGCGCGAATTTCTTTACTCGCCTGCGTTCGCCCCATTTTGAAAACATGGAACTCAGGTGCAGACTCAAAAAATGCGCGCTTCGCTGCCCTTGATCACAATTTCCAGAAAGGGAGTGTTTCGCGCCGGCGGGATAATGCCATTCATGATGGCTCGTCTCTAAGCGGCTGATGTAGCCGATGGAATGTTCGCGGCGCGCGGCCCAGAAGGGTAGGCCAGTTGCCGTTGCCAAACGCTTGATGACATCCGGGATCTATGGCTTCCCGGAAAACGACAATATCCGGCGCGGCGGCACGGATCACCTCGGCTAGTTCACTTTCGCGCCGGCGACCGCCGAAGCGGATGTTGTAGCTAAGCAGTCTAACAATCACGAGGCAGGCGCCTCTATCACGATGCAGTAAGGCTCATCAAACAAGACGTCGCGCGCAAAGAGTATCACGTTTGAAGTTGCTTTGAAAGTTTACCGGCCGGCCCGCCAGGTTCTGCAGTTCCTCACGCAAAGGATTTAGCGCCGGCGCAATTCCGGCGTCATCATCGCAGAGCGGCTTGGTATGCAAGGCGGGAATATAGAAGGCGTCTTCACTCCAAAAACTCCATCACCTTGTCACCGATGAGGGTCACGTCCAAGTCACTAGTGCCGCGTGGCCACCGGCGTCAAAAGGCTTGCCGTCTTGCCAGCGCTTGCTAGTGACCACACTGCCCCGCAGCGCCACCGCCGTTCCTTCGGGCAATCCGGCTTTCAGCCGCCACAAAATTCGCGATACCTGGAGCGCGTCTCCATCAAATGCCAGCCTTGTAATTCGCTCCTCAAGCTGCTCATCGCTCACGTGATTTGCCTCAACCGTCAACCTTGCGCTGTTGCCTCTGACCAAGTTTCCGCTCTACTTTTATACCGCCTTCATTAGTTCCTCGTCGAGCGATGGAGTTTTCATGAACATAGAACTACGGCAAGCAACGGTGATGGACATTCCAGCGCCTCGAGTGAACTGGATACGAGTATCCGTTACCGCGCTCAGCGCCGCACATTACACGTCAGCGCAAATCCAAAGCGCCCTGTCGCACGTTTTGGCGTCGACACTCAACTGATCGCTGACGGAACCTATTTTGTTCGCTGAGATCGAGGGCCAACTAGCGGGCAGCGGCGGATGGAGCAAAAGGACGACTTTGTTTGGCGGCGACCAATCGAAGGCGGATCGTCTCGACACATTAGTTAACCCCGCCGCAGAAGCCGCACGCATTCGCGCTTTTATGTTCACCCCGCGCTGGTCGCGAAAAAGGCGTCGGCAGCAGAATACTGACGGCATGTGAAGACGCGGCACGTGCGGCAGGCTTCAGCAGGATCGAACTGGTAGCTACGCTGCCAGGCGAACCGCTTTACACAGCTCGAGGTTATGAAAAGGGCGAAGCGATGCGGCTGGAGACGCCGGATGGAGAGTCGCTACCAGCGTTTCGCATGACCTAAATCGTTGTGACCACTCAAGCGGATTTTGCTGGGACCGCGGGCGTCCCGCCCGCTAACGCGCCATCAGGCGCGCAGACTTTGGCGGGAAACTTTTCGCGCTTCGCGCATTATGCGGCGGGACGCCCGCGGTCCCACAAAATCGCTTGACCGGTCCTGCAGCAAATCACTTGAGCGTAGTGTAAGATTTCAGTGCAACCGCCAAAGATCGCCACGACTGGATGAAGTAGCTCATCAATCTTTGCCCAGTCGGCTTCAGTAACTGCGCCCGCATCAGCCTTAGTGTCCCGAATTGTCATCGCTTCAGCGCGCAAACGACCGTGCTCCAGCAGTCGCTCGATCGGAATCCTATAAATCTCCGACTGCAATTCCGCCAGCGCGTGCGCAAGATCGCCGGGTGGATGCCTCGCTCGTTCGCGATGGATGATCCACCATTCGTTCGAGACGCGCCGCACGATCGGCGTCGAAGGGAATGTCGCTCATGTTACGCAAAGACCGATAAAACTTGACGAGGTCCGGCAGCGCTTCTTCATAGTCGGCACGCTGCTTACCCTCCTTGAAGACGAAAGCGGCATTGGCGGCGTAATAAGCGACCTGGTTTGACCTAACGAGCGGCATGTCGTAATTGAGTGCGTAGTAATTTTGATAGTTGATTGAACAGTTGCACCCGCTCTTTCTCATAGTAGGAACGCCACATCGCTGTTTCCAGGCGCGCAACTTCGTCTGCATCGAACTCTCGAAGATGGGCAGTGCGAGGAGCGTAGAGATCGTAGAGCACCCAGCCTGCTACGTGGAGAACAGCACCAGTAGGCAGATCAATAGAACCCGTTTCTTACGCGATGTCTTTTTAGCTCCCATATCGAAGACTCCAGCTTGAGATTCACATCCTGATGCGTTATTATCATAGCGATCCGCATTTGCCAACTCTGTCGGCCAGCAAACAACGCCGCCGGCTCTCACGAGGAATGACATGCAAGACTTTCTAGACGATTTTCGCCAGACAATCGATGCTGCTTCAAAAGAACTTCTCCTGATTCCAACCGAGCAAAATCAAAATCCCAGAGCCGCGGGCAAATGGTCGCCGAAGGAGATAGTGGGGCATCTAATCGATTCCGCTTCAAACAATCATCAACGATTTGTGCGAGCACAGTTTACCGATGATCTGGTCTTCGCCGGCTATGAGCAGGAGGGTTGGGTGCGCGCACAGAACTATCAGGGTGAGAACTGGGCGGAGCTGGTGCAGCTTTGGAAATTATACAATCAGCACATCCTGCACCTGATGTCCGCGTATCCCGGAGGAAACGCGGATGAAGTTACGTCATAAAACACAATCTTCACCAGATCGCATCGGAGAATCTTAGTGAGAATGAGCCCGTAACGCTGGATTGGTTCATGCGCGACTATGTTGACCACATGAAGAAACACCTGCGCCAAATCTTAGGTGCAGACTGGGCGAGGTCTTAAGCGAGCTCAAGCCTTCTTCTTCTGATTGGCCAGACGCCAGAGTCCACCGTCTCACGGTTGCGCGAGATCACCTGAAACTGCATTTCGCCCTTCACAATTTCGGGCGCAATATTTCGGCGTGTTACAAAGCCCGGCAACTCAAACGACGCGGGCGATCCGGCGCGATGTATTCATTTTGTGACGAGTTGTATAGCGACAATACGCGCGGCATCCAGGGCTTCGAACCCCCGTGCTTAGCCTTGTCACTGCAGCTGAGAAAGTTTTATCCTACGGTCCTCCAGCAAAGCAGTTTCAGTTTTCCCGTGAGGCGAAAGAGGACGTCATCCCAATGGACTACACCTACGAACAGCTCAAACACAAGACCGTCAGCGAGTTACGTGAAATTGCCAAAGGCAACGAACACGCAGCTCTGCAAGGCTACACCCAACTCAACAAAGAGCACCTGCTCGTTGCTCTTTCAAATGCCCTGGGAATCAAGCACGAGCACCATGAGGTCATCGGCGTCGATAAAGCTTCGATCAAGGCGCGCATTCGTGAAATGAAGCGGAAGCGGGACGAAGCGATTGCTGCCCACGATCACGCCCAGCTTAAAGTAGCGCGGCGAACAATCCATCGCCTCAAGCGGCAGATACACAAGGCGACTGTTTGAGCGCAAGGCGGAATTCTTGGCAGTGCGGTGACCTGTCACCGCCTTTTGCCTTGGGCGGCTTGACGCCCAAAAGTTCTGCCGGAGTCTCAATCAACGGATCGCCGCGACCAGTCGCGGCCTGACCAAAGCGGTGACAGGTTACCGCACTCCAAAAGAAAAAGAGGTAGCCATGAAAATAGCTATCAGCATGAGTGTCAACGGTGTCACTTATCAGCACGAGGTGGAACCGCGGCTGTTGCTGGTTCACTATCTGCGGGATGTGCTTGGTCTGACTGGCACCCACATCGGCTGTGAGACTTCGCTTTGCGGAGCCTGCACAACCATGGTGGACGGTCAGGCCGTTAAGTCGTGCACTATGCTCGCCGTGCAGGCAGACGGCGCAGCGGTCACCACTATTGAAGGCCTCATGAAAAACGGCGAGCTCCACCCGATGCAGGAAGGGTTTTGGGAGCGCCACGGACTACAGTGTGGGTACTGCACTCCCGGCATGATTATGGCGGCGTCGCAAATCATCGATCGCAATCCGAACCCTTCGCGAGAAGAAATACGTCATGGGCTTGAGGGCAATCTCTGCCGTTGCACTGGCTACCAACACATTGTCGAAGCCGTCGAGCACGCGGCAAAGGTGACAAGTCACAACTAACAGGTGACAGGCAAATATGTCACCGTCAATAGTTACTGTTTACGAGGTCTTATATGGCTAACTATGTCGGACAACGATTGAAGCGAACCGGAGGATCCGCGGCTGATCAAGGGACTGGCGCACTACGTCGACGACATTCGCCTCCCTGACACGCTGCACGTCGCGTTCGTCCGCTCGGTGTACGCGCACGCGCGCATCACGAGCATTGATACGAGCGAAGCCCTGAAGGCGCCGGGCGTCGTCGCAGTTTACACCGGCAAAGACGTCGCGAAGGTTGGTCCGGTTCCCTGCGCGAGCGCGCTGCCGGGTTTGAAGGTGCCTGGACTATCGCGTGCTGGCGCAGGACAAAGTCTACTTCGTCGGCCAGCCGATCGCCGCCGTGGTGGCGCGCGATGCTTACGCGGCTCGCGACGCGGTTGATCTGGTCGATGGTCGACTACGACGACCTGCCCGCAGTCGTCGATGTTGAAGCAGCGGCGAAAGGCGGCACCGGTCATCTATGAGAGACTTTGGCGACAACATCGCTTACCAGCTGACCGCCGGCGAAGGCGACATCGATGCGGCGTTGGCAGCGCTCGGATCATCGCCTCAAACAACGCATTGTCCATCAGCGGCTCGCGCCGATTGCGATGGAAGGTCGCGGCGTGCTGGCGCGATACTTTCCCGGCGAAGAAGAGCTGACTGTTTGGTCGTCAACGCAGATTCCCACCTGCTGCGAACGCAGCTCGCGCTGATGATCGGCATTCCCGAAAACAAGCTGCGCGTGATCACGCCGGAAGTCGGCGGCGGCTTTGGTTCGAAGTTGAATGTCTACGCCGAAGAAGCTCTGCTCGGCTGGATCTCGATGCAACTAGGGAAACCGGTGAAGTGGATCGAAGGACGGCGCGAGAACATTCAGTCGCACGATCCATGGCCGCGGGCAGGTTGGCTACATCGAGATTGGCTGCAAGACACGACGGCACCATTACCGGGCTCCGCTATGACGTGTTCGCCGACCTGGGCGCTTATCACCAACTGCTCACGCCGGCCATTCCGACGCTGACTGGCTTGATGCTGTCCGGTTCCTACCGAGATTCCCGCGATTCAAATCAACGTCACCGGCTGCTTCACGAACAAAATGTCGACCGATGCGTATCGCGGCGCCGGCCGGCCGGAAGCGACTTATGTGGTCGAGCGCGCGATGGATCTCGTCGCCGCTGAACTGGGAATTGATCCGGCGGAAGTTCGCCGCGAAGAACTTCCCTGCCGCGGACGAGTTTCCTTTCACACCGCCACCGGTCTCGATTACGACAGCGGCAACTACGAAGCCGCGCTCGATAAAGCGCAGGCGATTCATCGGTTACGCCGCGCTTGCGCGGAGCAGCAGAAGAAAGCGCGCGCTGACGGGCGACTTGCTGGGCATTGGCGTTTCGACCTACGTCGAAATCTGCGCTCTTGGCCCGTCACAGGCGATGCCCGCCGGCGGCTGGGAAAGCGCGACCGTGCGAATTGAACCGACGGGCAAAGTCACTGTGCTTGACCGGCGCCTCGCCGCACGGCCAGGGACAGGAGACTTCTTTCGCGCAGATTGCCGCCGACGAACTCGGCGTCGATCTTGAGCGACGTAACCGTGATTCACGGGGACACCGGGTATTGTTCAATACGGCATCGGCACGTTTGGCAGCCGCGCGACCGCTGTTGGCGGAACGGCGGTGTTGATCGCGATTCAGAAACTGAAGGAGAAAGCGAACAAGATCGCCGCGCACATTCTGAAGGCAGACGAAGCGAGCCTTTCTTTGCCGGCGGACGCTATTCGCGCACCACAGCGCCGCAACGACCGGAAGCTTCAGAGCCGGTCGTTCCGGTGGGCGAGGCACCTGCCGGAGCACTTCCTGAACCTGACACCGAAGGCAAGTCGAGTTTAACGATTCAGGAGGTCGCGCTGGCGGCGCACATCGCCAGCGAACTTCCGCCTGATACTGAGCCGGGACTTTCTGCCACCTACTTTTTCGAGCCAAAGAATTTTACGTTTCCTTTCGGCACGCATCATCGTCGTAGTTGAAATCGATCGAGAGACTGGCGACATCAAGTTTCTGCGTTACGTTGCTGTCGACGATTGCGGCAAGGTAATCAATCCGATGCTCGTCGACGGCCAACTGCACGGAGGCATCGTGCAGTCGCTGGGCCAGGCGCTGTTCGAAGAGGTTGTTTACGACGACCAGGGTCAGTTGGTCACCGGCAGCCTGATGGACTACGCGCTGCCCCGGGCGTCACACACTCCCTGGCTGGAGCTGGATCGCACGGAGACACCCTCGCCGGTAAATCCTTTGGGCGTTAAGGGTGTCGGCGAAGCCGGCACGATTGGTGCAACGCCGGCGATAGTCGGAGCGATCGTTGATGCCCTGTCGCCGTTCGGCGTGAAGCATCTGGACATGCCGGTGAAACCGGAGGCGATCTGGCGAATAGTCAACGGCGACTAGCGCATCAATTTTGGAGTGCGGCGACCTGTCGCCGCTTTAGTCCTGGGCGGCTTGACGCCCAAATGGTTTAGAAGCTTCGACCGAGCGGTGGTCGCGACAGGTCGCGACCGGCGAAAGCGGTGACAGGTCACCGCACTCCAAAAGGAGATGACTGATGATACCAGCCACTTTTGATTATCAAGCGCCCGCCACAATAGATGAGGCGCCTGTCACTGCTGGCCGCGAATCCAGACCAGGCAAAAATACTTGCCGGCGGTCACAGTCTCATCCCGGCAATGAAGCTGCGGCTGGCCCAACCCGGCATGCTCGTCGACATCGGACGGATAAAAGACCTGGCGTATATCCGCGAAGAAGGCGATCAGATTGCGATTGGCGCCATGACGACTCACTACAGAATCGAATCGTCGGCTCTGCTTCAGAAGATTTGTCCGCTGCTACCTGACTGTGCGTCACACATCGGCGACGTGCAGGTCAGAAACAAAGGGCACGATTGGCGGCAGCGTCGCCCATTCCGATCCGGCCGGCGATTGGCCGGCAGCGATCATCGCGTTGAATGCCCAGATGGTTGCCGTCGGCGCGAATGGCGAGCGAACAATTAATGCTGATGACTTCTTCGTCGACTCTGTATAACGCACGGCGCTAACTCCTGGCGAGATATTACGCGAGATCCGTGTACCTAAACCTTCCGGGCGTTTTGTGCACTCCTATCAGAAGGTGCGACATCCGGCATCGGGTTTTGCCGTAGTGGGAATTGCTGTTGCAATGAGACTGGCCGCCGACGGTTCATGCGAAAGCGCTGGCGTCGGTGTTACCGGCGTAGCTTCGAAAGCGTATCGCGCCGCAGCCGTCGAGGCAGCGCTTGAGGGTCAACAGCTAAATGAGGAAACGATCGCGCAGCTGCCGCTCACGCAACTGATGGCGTTGACGCAAACTCGGACCTTTACGCCTCAGAAGACTACCGGCGGCATCTGGCGCAGGTGTACACGAAACGAGCACTTCAACAAAGCCTGGAATAAACCAATCAAGTGATTGTCTGGGACCGCGGGCGTCCCGCCTCGCAATGAGCGCGAAGCGCGAAAAGATTGATTTCAAAAGACTGCGCGCCCGACGGCGCGTTTGCGGGCGGGACGCCCGCGGTCCCAGCAGATCACTTGACCGGCAGCAATCACGAGCTTACTAGATGAAGATCGAAGGCACACATCAGCTGAACGTCCGCGCGCGCGCGTCTACGAGTTGCTGGTTGATCCAGAAGTTCTGCAGCGTTGCATTCCCGGCTGCGAGCGTCTGGAAAAACAGAAGCGGACACTTACTCGGCGACCATTCGCGCCGGCGTTGGAGCTATCAAAGGCGTCTTTCACGGGGACTGTCCGGCTTGAAGATATGCGCGCCGCCGGAGCATTACCGAATTGTCGTGGATGGCAAGGGCGCGCCCGGTTTCCTGAAAGGTTCCGGCGATCTGGATCTGGAAGAACAAGGCTGAAGGCACGCTCATAAAATACACTGGCGATCTTCAGCTGGGTGGGACGATCGCGAGCGTTGGTCAGCGAATGATCCAGGGCACTGCCAAGATGATGGCTTCGCAGTTCTTCACAGCCCTGGAGGCAGAAGCTCAAACTGAAGCTGGGGCACCACCGCCGAAGCACGGCTTTTTTCGCACCGCCCTGAGGTGGTTCTCAGGGTGGCTCCGAAAATCTGTTCACGTCTCAATAATGGAGCGGGGCCCACATACAGGCCGTGGGGACCTCGGAAGCGGGTAAAGTTGGAACAGAGGGTCCAGTGCCTCCGAACGACGAGAATCTGAAAAGACTTAGATCTGGGAGTGGTGTTTGGCTTGAAGTTTTTCGGCTTCGTTCTGATCCGCGTTTATCCGCGCAAATCCGTGGCTGAATTATCTGCTCGACTCGCGGCGCCCGCGCGCAATGAAGTCCTCAATTTCAGACATCCTGCGCGGCAAAGCCTCGGTCATCCACTTCACGCCGTTTGACGTAATCAGCAGGTCATCTTCAATGCGGACGCCGATGCCTTTGTATTTTTCGAACGCAGGTCGGACCGCGGCGATGAATTTTTCGTTCTCGGCTGTCTTCGGCAAATTGTCGAGCGCATCGGGCCTGATATAAATTCCCGGCTCATTGGTGAAGACCATTCCCGGTTCCAATTTCGACGCGTAGTTGCCAACATCGTGCACGTTCATTCCCAGCCAGTGTGAAGTTCCGTGCATGAACCAGGTCCTATATTGGTCGGAATTTCGATCCGTGATCAGCCCTAGTTTCCATAGACCCTCTTTGATTACTTCCTGCGAAGCACGGTGAACGTCTGATATTCTCGCGCCCGGGCGCGACGCCAAACCCGCGGCTTCCTGCGCGTCATAAACAATCTGATAGATCTCGGCCTGGGCCGGCGAAAACTTTCCGTTAACCGGAAAAGTCCGAGTCACGTCGGCTGAGTAGTGCTCGTATTCCGCGCCCACGTCCATTAGCAACAGTTCGCCCGGTTTTACCTGACCTTGCGACTCCTCGTAATGCAACGTGGTCGCGTTAGGTCCACAACCAACAATCGATGGATAACCCCAGTGATCGGCGTTGCGAAGTTTGAAGGTATAGGCTACCTGCGCATCAACTTCGTATTCCCATTGCGCGTCTGCCGCCGCTACCCAGGCACGCTCGTGTGCTTCGGTAGTGATATCTATGGCGTGCTGCATCAGTGCAAAGCTCAAGCGCGGATTTTCGCAGTCGCATCTCAGCGAAGATAGGCGTCGCGTTCCTAATGCTGTAGCCTGACGCCGACCTGGCCCAATCCGAAGCGAAACGTTGCTCCTGACGATACTCCATGCTGTCACCAGCGCCCGGCACGGTAGATAGATCTCGCCGTGGTCAGTACCGGCTGCGGCAAATAACTTATCAAAACCCAGGCTACTCGGAGTTGCACTGCTCCCAGTCAATGCCGAACTGGACGACAGCAGAATCTTTCCGGCTTGGGCGATATGGCTGTCGATTGCGCAGCGCTTGCAGGAAGGGTTCAAACTCACCAGCCTCCCAAATTTCCTTGACTCCGGAAATATGACTCGCTTCCTCCGGACTATACATATGACCGGTCCAGGTTTCCGCACGCGGATCGCGTCGAGGCAGGAAAAGGATCGCCGGCGAAACGTTCGTTGCCGGGAGTGAGCACCAACGTCGCGCCCTTTTGCTTTAGATTGGTCAGGTAGTAGAGATTATTCTCCTGGCGATATTCGTAATCCACGTCATTCGTGTAAACGCGCGGCTCAGTGCTGAAGAGAATTAGGATCCCCTTGTCGCCAATCGCCTGACCCACACGGGCCTGCCGGCTCGCCAGCTCAGCGAGGCGCGTGTTCTCATCAAAAACCGGCGCCGGAGGCGCCGTTCTGATCACGGAACTCTTCCGCGTTTACGGCTAAACCATCTCCAGCTGCCACCGGCCAAGCGTTTAGCAAAAGTGCCAAAGCAACCAGAGCTGATCGCGAGCCTTTGAATTAAGTAGTCTCATAAACACTCCGGCAAGGTTTGGTCTGGTAACGAAAAGTTAGCTAGCGAAGGCTGGGAAAGCAACGAACGGCTAAGCTCACCTGCAAGATCAATTCACGCGTCTTCTGCGTAATATTCTAGCTCCCGGCGGAATCACACGCACGGTACCATCTTTCATCACTGCTGCGCCTGCCGTCGGGCAGGATCGTGACCTGACTACCATCGCGCAAGGTCGGCTTTGTTGCGTGTTGGGAATGAATACTTCCGGCGCCTCAGGAGTTACCGGCACGTCTTTCATAGGAAAATGTTCGCCGGGGTTGGTATTTGGTTCCTCGTCGGAATCGGCAGGGATTCTTTTCAGCCCTATTCTTCTTAGCCGTCTTCTCAATTTTTTTAACCGGCTCATTCGCAAGAGGCGGAGTGAGTGGTCTACGGCCTGCTTTTCTTCCTTCAGATTACCGGATGCAGGTTCGGAACTAGCGTGTTCCGTTGCCGGTGAAGGCTCAACCGGTGCCGCATTCACGTTGGTCTGATCGGGCGAGTTGGCGAGCGCCGTTCCTTCCGCCGAATTGCGATGTTGGTAGGCATAGAACCCGCCAGCCAGAACTTCCGGCGATCAGGAACGCAGTGCTGCCAGGCCAGGGCCCGCGGTGCGATTTCTCCGCACGAACCACCGGCGCCCAGGGACTGCCTCACCACCGTGGTCTCGCCTGTTTTTCGGCATTGTCGGAGTCGAATCAACTTGCGTCCTCTCGGTTAGCGTGGCTGCAGACGGCGCCAGTGAAGGATGGTCGCCGCTTCGCTTCTACCCGTCAAAGTTGCGACTTCCGCTGTTCCTTTAAGAGCATCGCGCATCGCGGCGGCAGTCGGGTAACGCTGGTCCTGCTCTGCCTCATCCCTCGTGCCAGCACGTTTGCCACTTCGAGACAGCTGCTGGCAAAACTTCATTAGCGGGAATCAAGGATCAGGCTGGCCATTAACCAAAGAGGCCGCGCGCGTTAACGCGTCGGGCGGTTTTGACGGCGGTCATCAGATGATAAAGCGTCGCGCTCAAGAGCATAAATGTCGCTACGAGCATCCGGTTCCCATTCCCTGAATCTGCTCCAGCGGCGCGTAGTTTGGTGTGTAGCCATAGATGCTGGCCGAGGTTGTGACTACAGAGAGACTCCGCCTGACTGTCCCTTCGCCAAACCAAAATCAAAGGATGATCTGTCCCCTGCCTGTAAGCTTGAGATTCTGAGGCTTGATGTCCCGATGGATGATTTGCGGATCTTGCGTGTGCAGAGTAATCGAGCGCGTCCAGCAGTTGGTCACCCCCAGGTGAGAACCTGATCAGGCCGGAAATGGAGCTTGCTTGCGGGCCATCATTTGCGAAAGGTCGTAGCCGGGAATGAACTGCATTGCCAGAAGCTGCCCATCGCCTTCGCCAAAGTGGTCACTGACCCGCGGTAGGGCGGAGATGGTGGCATGCCCGCCAGCTAACTTTGCCTCACGCTCAAACTGCTTCCGTAGCCGCTCATCAGCAAACAGGGTTTCCTTCAGGGCGACTGTCGTCTCGAGCCGCTCGTCAATCGCTTCGTAGACGGCTCCCATACCGCGCCTGACCTAACAGGCGAACGATTCCGATAACGACTTTGTAAACAGTTTCCGGCGCTAGCATTACGATTTCTCGGATGAATTCTGAGACGGAGCCGAAAGCATTATACACACGCACTCTCTGACACGAAATCAACGCCCAAATGTTCCGCTAAGCTTTAATTCTGTCGCAATCGACCACAAACCGAAGTTTGTCCGACACGGCAATCAGGCGTATGCTGTTCCCACGTGAGTGATTCCCTCCCTTCGATGGACGATGAAGTTATCGACGTTGGCCCGCCGAGAAGACGCCGGTGGCGGCGTTGGCTGATCGCCGCAATGTGTTGTTGCTGCTGATCCTGTCTCGCGGCCTCTCGATTTATCTGTCCGCGGCCTGGTTTTAACTCGCTCGGGTTCTCGGCAGTCTACTGGTACATATTCAAGCTAAAAGTTGGGTTGTTTCTAACCTTTGTTTTGGTCACCATCGTCATTCTGCGCACGGCGTTTTGGTTGCTCGAGCGTGCCTTCGCCACGCAGGCGATGGAGGAAGCGGACGATCATTGCTCGACATACACAACCAATTCAGTTTTCGCCGGAGCGCTTTGTAGAAACCAGATTGGCTGGCTTATTGCGGCGCTCTTCAGCTTGTTCTATGGCTTCGCTATGAAGAGCGAGTGGCAGAAGTTTGCTCTCTATTTCAACCAGGTCCCGGCGGCATCGCCAGATCCGATTTTCAACAAGCCGATCGGCTTCTACCTCTTCTCTTTGCCGGTTTACGATTTGATAAGTAGCTGGTACCACTACGCTCTCCGTTGGTTGTTCTCTGCGCCGCAATCGCTTTTTGCTTCTCGCTGTCCCGCAAAGGCCTTAAAGACTGCACGCAGAGATTCCGCCGGCGCTCCCTGGGCTGCGGTGTCGCTGGCGCTCGCCGTCTTTCTTGCAGTGCTCGCGTGGCGTACCTATCTCTCGAGGTTTCACCTATCTGTGGGAGGATCATCAAACATTTTCGGGTGTAACTTTTACTGAAGCTGAACTATCTCCTGCCGGCGCTGTACTTCGTCTTCCATCGCCCTACTGCTTGCATCCGCAATAGCAGCCATAAATGCCTTCTCAAAGCCAGTAGCCCTTAGATTATTGCTGATCGGGTTGGCGGTTCCGTTGCTGGTTTATGTTATCGGTGTTTATCTTGTACCGGCTTACGTCACCAGCTTCATAGTCAAGCCCAATGGAGACTGGGACGCGAAAGCGTCCTACATTGATACGAAACATCGTCATCTGGACCCGGCGGGCGTTTGGACTTGAGCAGGTAGAGCTGCGCGAGTTTGAGGCCGAAGCCGCAACCGAAGCGCTGGATCTAAATGCTAACAGACCTACGCTCGACAACATTCGGCTCTGGGACTGGCATGCGCTCCAAGATACGCTTAAGCAGATACAGGCGATCAGGACTTACTACGACTTCCCGGACGTCGACGTAGATCTGTTATTCCTCGGACGGCTCGCATCCGACCAGATGATGGTTGCCGCGCGTGAAATAAACGTCGGCCAAACTACCGAGGCGTCCCGAAGTGGATCAATGAAAAAACTGATCTACACGCATGGCTACGGTATAACCACTGGACACGGCAAACGGCTTCACGCCAGAAGGCATGCCGCGCTTCGTAGGTCAACGACATGCCGGTCAAATCAATTCAGCAGAAGTTAAAGTGACGCGCCCGAAATCATACTACGGTCAGGAAACGAATACGGACATTTACGTTAAGACGCGCCAAAAAGAATTTGACTTCCCAGAGGGCGAAACGAACGCCCTCACAAGTTACGAGGGTTCAGGCGGCATCAAAATCGGCGGTCGCGCGCGGCGAATGCTGCTGGCCTGGGCGCTGGGCGACCTTTCAAACTGCCCTTCTCAGATGATGTCAACCCGGAGAGTCGCGTCTTAATCCATCGCAATATCCGAGAACTGGTAAACGGGATCGCGCCCTTTCTAATCTACGACAACGATCCCTATATTGTGGTGAGCAATGACGGCCGGCTCTTCTGGATGCTCGACGCCTTTACCGAATCATCATCCTATCCCTACTCCCGGCACCCACGCGGTCGGAGAGAACAACGTTAACTATACATCCGCAATAGCGTCAAGGTTGTGATTGATGCCGTACAACGGCACGACGCACTTTTACGTTTTCGACAATACACGATCCTTTGATCGCCACCTATCGTGCCCACGTTTTCCCTCGTTATTTTTAGACTCAAGCCAGATGCCCGCTGACCTGCGCGTTCACGTTCGCTACCGAAACATTGATTCGCGTGCAGGGCGAGGTGCTACGGCCTCTATCACACGCAAAGTCCTAAGGCGTTTTTCCAGCGCGGGGACGTATGGAACGTGGCCCAGCAAGTCGTCAGCTTGAATGACAACGACAAAAAACAGGTCCAGCAAATCGACCCTTACTTTGTGTTGATGCAGTTGCCAGGGAGAAAACCCACACGCGAGTTTGTTCTGATCCTGCCATTCACCCCGGCGGGCCTGTAATCAATCTGATTGGCTGGATGGCTGGTCGCTGCGACGGTGATGAGTATGGCAGGCTCTTGATTTACAACTTCCCCAAGTCCGCGACTCATCGATGGACCGTTACAAATTGAGGCGCGCATCGATCAGAACTCTCAGTTGTCCTCACAGTTCACTCTCTGGAACCAACAGGGGTCACATGTGCTGCGAGGGCACCTGCTGGTTATCCCCATCGGCAAGTCGTTTGCTGTTCGTCAGAACAATCTATCTGAAGGCAGAAAGCATGATCCCATGCCTGAGTTGCGACTGCGTAGTTCTCGCAACCCAGGATCGGCTCGGTTTTAGGCCCGACCTTTGACGATGCGATGAGCAGTATTTTCGGCGACCTGGCGCGTCCCCGACGCAGCCGAAAGGCGAACCCTCCAAGACGCACGCGGGCGCGGAAGGCTCGCTAACGCCGATCACCTTCACCCGGTCGGCCTGTTCAAGCGGCAAGCGTCCAGCAGCTCATAGACAAGGCGGTCCAGGAGTTTGACGAGTATCAACGCCTCACGTCCCAGGAAAACTCTGGCGAGGCGGGACCAGAAACTGGAGCAACACAAACGCACACTGGAGGAGTTGAAGAGAGATCAGCGGCAAGAGCCAGTAACTTTTCGGAACCCTCGGGGTCCGAATAGTGACAGCAATTCCGATTCGTGAGAACTTCAACCGCTGACCATCAGCTAAGTTTCTCTTCAAGTTCCTTCGGCTCAGGCCACGGTTTCTTCGTGCTCAGGAAGATAATCGGACCCCGGGGTCATTTTGAGAATGAAATCAATTTGCTTGCGAGCGTCCGATCGCGACCGGTCGCGTGATAAGCCTCGAAGCTGGTCGAAGGTGCATTAAGCCGTTGCCGCTTCCGACGCGCAAACCTTTACCAAATAATCGATTCCCTTCTTTTATCTCCGCCCAGAACTCTGGAACTTCGAGATAGAGTCGTCCCAGGACCATGTAGCCGCTACCAACCTCATCAGTTGGGATCTATTTCAATCACTCTCTCCATTTCCGTGCGGATATCCTGCAAACACAGCTAGAGCAGCCAGCATGCTGATCTCCGCGCTTCCGCCATGAGTTGGCACCTAGCCAGAAGTGGCCGTCCGCCTTATCACCTTGCAGGTGTGACGGCAATCCTCCCAGTATCAACACCTTCTTGAAAGGCCCCTTCGCGCTCCCGATTATCGGTGGCATGCAAACCAAGATAGTAATCGAATTTCGCCAGTTTCCAGGCGGCTTCGTAGTTATGGTCATCGTTAATGCGAACCTGACGCAAAACAGCGATTCCGATCGCACCTTGGAAGGTCTTTTCGCTGAGCATAGAAGGCGTCAGCTTCGGCGATGCTTTCAGTCGCGCTCTTTTCGCCGTCCGGATTCCACGGGCTCACCGTTGGAGCATTGTTGCGACAGGCCGAGCCCCAGCCACAACCAATATCAGTGAACAGAGAACAACCAGATCCTATAATTTCTTTGGGCTTTTTCGGCGGAATCTTCACAGTTGCAGCCTAATTGTATCGTCACGCCATACACCTTTGTTTTCAGTTTTCGCGAAACCGTCGCTTTAGGTTATATTGACAACCTGCGTTGATCAATTCCTTCGACGTTCCGGCGCTGGCCTGGGATGATCGACAGTAACATTTATTGTATGGAGAGCACGACTTGGCAGCGGCGGCGTTCTACGACCTCGAAGGAACGTTGGTCAGGCACGAACCTGATCCACACGCTTGGCTTCTATGCCCGGAACGAGCCGGGCCTGTTCCGGAGCTTCAAGAAGAGTGCGGCTACTTTGCTGAGTCTGCCGATGTTCGCCGTTACCGACCAATATAGCCGCAAGGTTTTCAACGACCTTTACTTCAAGCGCTACAAAGGAGTGAAGGAAGACCGTCTCCGCTATCTTGCCGACGACTTATTCATATCGGTGCTCAAGCCCGCTGTCTTTCCCGGCGCTTATGAATTGCTCGAGAAGTCCCGCAGCCTCGGCTTGCGGCGGGTGGTAGTGACTGGAGCGTTGGACGTTTCTGTGGGAGCATCCAGCGCTCCAGTCCTGCCGCAACCCGAGGCTGGTTTTCTCAAGCAATTCATAAGCGCCGGGGCGGCCAACGAACAACGTAGTAAGTCGTCAGCAGGCCAGCCAATATTTCCTTCACTCCTTTAGCAGCGCTGTAAAGTGCGGCATTGGTCGATAACAGTGAACATCGCAGACGAGCGACTGCGCTCTTCTTGAAGCGCGGCCGGCTTCTCTGGCGTAGAAGCTGAAGCGTGATCAAGCGGTGGCGACAGATAGATAATTCGCGCTGTAAACTACCTCCATCAGGCACATCCCGAAGTAGCACCGGGATCGAAAATCAGCGCGGGTTATCAACAACATTCGTTTGTTTCGCCACAGATTATAACGTGTTTATTGCAACTAATGGCAGCAAATAAGGATCTGGTTATTCTCTGTTCGCGATGTGGTTGTGGCGAACAATGCTCAACGGTAATCAGACGGCTTAGCGGCGGCTGGCATCGCCAGCTGCCTCCCATGCTCGGCAGGTGGAATGCGATCGGCTCTGTGGCTGACGACTGGCCTGAAGCTGGCAGCCTGTTATATCTTGGTTTAGCTCGGCATCCAGCATGAACAGCCTCGGAAATTTATTGACACCGGGAGGCGATAGCCTCGACTTACAGGCCAATGTACCATTTCTTAGAGCCAACTATGGCGAAGCGAGATGCTGTAGCTGCTGGAACTCCAGGATGTCTAAATATGAAATGAAGTGTTGAAGTAAGTCTTAATTATGAGGTTTAAATAGCATTTCTGTGTTCTTCATATCATTAAGAGTTTCTGGAGGTGTAAAGGCAGTCGTTATTTTGGAAGAAAGATCTGCATCTGTCGACTTTCTCCGCCCCTCCCCTTTAACCGAGTGCCACGCTCATGCTGCTGTTCTTTCAAGGAAATCGACTCAGGTTGGATCTGCCTCTTCACGAGCACAGGCCTGTGATGAGTGCTGGCGAACTCTTGTTGGTTGAGTGTTGGTTTTGTTTCAGTGATTCTATTTACCACATGTTTGGACCCAGGGATCAGCTCTTGCACACTGATTATCTTTAAACCTCAGCATCTCACATTTCTTGTCTCTCAACAACACTCTATTACCACTAAATGTTAAAAGCAATCAGATCTCGACCGGTGTGATATGTTGAAACTTCAGTTGAGGCTCATCTTTACGCCGACTTCTTTTTGCATTCAGAGTTGCGCCAGATCGCTGTGAAATCTACTCATCGTGGCGCGCCCAAACCTCGAAGCTGATCACTCACCATCAGCGGCTTCCACCCAACCAGCTCCAATGAGACATAAAAACTAGAATATAGGTGGTTTGAGAGCGATAACTAACGTTCGCCGTCGGGATAACCGCGGTGCCACCGCAGCATGCAGTGTGAGCCGGCAAATGACTGTGGTTAACTTCTGGGGACGTTCGATAAACTCATTGTGTCGATCGTTTGGCGAAGCCACCATACTCTCAGCGGCGGCCATCTACAACGCCGATCGTTGCACGATACGCCCGTGTTAGGATCAGACAAACTCGCGCGATCTCCCCCTGGCCATCTCCATCAGCTTTGGGAAAAGGATTCTGGTTCGCCTGGAGGGATGCAGGTATCAAATTTCAAGCCCAGTGTGGGCGTTCATGCGTCTCTCGCCTGAAACCTTTGCAGAGCCAGCACTATTGTGAATAGAGCCACCGATTTGTTCCACTCTCGCCCTGCACGCAGGCTATCAACGATCAGACAGGTAATGGCTGATCAGCGGCATCTAACTCCATCCCAAAAAGAAGAGGTGTATGGCACGTAGGTAGCCGATCAAGTCTGATCAGGTCAAATAAAAGAAGTATCGTGCTGCATTGCCATCCTTACGCTATTCGCGAGATTCTTGTTACGATTATTCTCTCTGCGATGCGATCGCGATCTCGAATCATGGATCAGTTGACGACTCGATCTGATATTCACGGTCGATATAGTGAGGTCAGAAGTGCGATCCCCTTCGCCGGTTCGAGATCAATTACGATGGTCAGGTGCGCGACGCTCTCAGTTACATCAATATCCCGAGAAGAGCGGTTTGAAGATGCTTGGCACTTAAGAAAACGCATAAATCTCGCGCGACCTGTGCCGCCGAGGCCTATAACAGTGAGGCGTTCAGATCGCCCTGCAGTCAAATTCCTTTTGCCACGTCTTAGTAGTATCCGCATTCATTTCCTGGCTTTCGAGGGCGTATTCTTTGATACAGGCATATCTGAAACCTGCGCCATCATATCAGGCGTGGCTCCGTTTGCCGTGATTACCAACCATGCGTGTCAGATCGTTGAATCCCACGGGACTCTATTTTACCGAAGTACAACTCACGCGGCGGACCGTCGAAGGATGTGTCAAGCGTCGATCGGAAATCCCATGTGGGTCCTGATCACTGTATCTGCCCAAGTATCTTGCAGCGTGCTGATCAGAGGCCGAAGTGTTGTCTAGTCTGTGTATTTAGATCAGAGCTTCGTGCTTTCGACCAAGCTACTCGTGCATATCCTGGTGACGTTAACTCATTGGGCAATATGGCTCATCACTAAATGGCACCGTCAAACACCATTTGCAGCCAGCAATAGATATCATAACCGACCAGCAACTGTCGCGAAGAACGCATTATAACGCTATTGCAGACATAGTAGAGCGATGGGACGTAAACCCGCGAGAATATTTGCTTCTGCAAAAGCAGATATCTCCGCAGATAGAAACATCGAGAACTTCTGCATATTTACCAAATTTCAGCCAGCACCAACAATCACCCGTGCAGCTTTCGTTATTTGCGGAAGTTTTGGCACGGCTTCAGCCCGCGGCATAACCGGGAATTATGACAACCACTATCGTAAGCCCATCAGTAAGCCGATCGGCTGTTGGATCTGGCTTGGCATTGTGACAACAAATATAGTCAATTGAGAAGAACACTATAGCTGTTTGATTGTCAGATCTGTACAAGCATCCAGTAGCTGGTTGGTTATTGACTGATCACTATCGAGTACTCGCGAATTTTCAGAACAGCTCACTTGCTGTGCAGCAAACTGGACCAAAGACAACAACTTTAGTTTGATATCGCCTGTGAACGATCAGAGAAGCCAGCTTGTAGGCGACGGCGTTTGTCGATCGAGGCCGCAGACAGGTTCCAACAGCAACAACGATACGGCGATAATGGCGCGCCAACGTGATCTTCTGGCGTCGCAGCCGTCGTATTCATCGTCAATCAAAGGGAATCCTTCGTGTGTAGCATACGCCTGAGCCGTGTCGGCAAACTGGTTACGACGTTCAAGTAAAGCAGTATTTGTTGGACGATTCGTGTCGGTAACCGTGTTATTTGTCTTCATCCCTATTCGATCGAGAAAATCATGTCTTAACGCCGGCTCCACAAAGGATGGTCCGGATGTTAAACGCTCATTTAAATCAGAGGCAAGTAAGGCAGTCTGGAAAGCGGGTCGGCAGGCGATCTGACATTGATGTTTATCAGGCGATCGCTATGATGGTAAATACGGCGATGAACAAAGTGCTCGCAGGCGTACGCCATCCGCCCTACCAGCGACCTCGAACGGCGTGGACTCTGTGATGCAGTTCATTCAAAACCATTATTTCAGCCGATGTTTGACCTTTTTGTTTCCTTTGATCAGTTATTTATTTCAAAGATGATTATTTATGGACGCCATCGATTATCTTGCGCGAGATCTGAAGTCATCCCATCGGAGACATCAGCCTGAATCTCAACTTGGGAGACAGTATAAATCCTTTTTGGTTTTGGTTTGGCAGAGGCAGTCAGGCAGGGTCTCTCATCCCGGCTGCGAACCACCGCCCTTTAATTCAGGACAGCCATCGTGTCTTGCACTGGCACGACGCTGTACTGTGACAGCTGTGCTTCGCCTGTTGTTTGCACGCGTGGTTAGTAACTCCAGCAAAGGGCTGGCCAGCATCCGGTTGAAGTGGCTATCTGGCACGAGACCAGCGTTACCCGACTGCCGCTGCAGTATTCTCAGGGCATCTGGCGCTGGCTGGTGGCCACCATCGCTCGACCACTCTGCGGCCATGTGGGCTGTATTCGTTCGGCAATAACTGGCCCCAGGCGGATTGTGGTGGTCTCAGCGCCATTAGGCGATCACCGTGGGTCTGAGCGGCGCGTACGATCGGAGTTCTGACGGCTGTATGTCGACCTGGAAAACTAGCCTGCTCCCGGTCGATAGCAATCTTACCGGCCAACCTTCTGCAACAGTACGCTGACTGCTTCAGCAGCCTGGCGCCATGTACGCCACTGGCGTGACCGACAAGAACTGTTAGCAAAGAGAACGGGTGGCGTCCTGCGGGTGAAGAGACCGATATCAACCCGGCGGCGCCTGCTGCCGGCAACCCCCGATTATCGTTCCCCTGGCAGTTGCCCGATCAGGTCTGCTGCCGGACGTGAAACTGGTGTGCAGCGTGATGGCGTAACCTGCGGGTGTGGTGGTGGTGCCAGCAGATCTCCCATCCTTGTGGCAAAAACCTTCGAAGGATTATGAATACTTATTCAGGTCGCGATCGGCGTGGCAATATCAGACGATTATTCGCCGGACACAATTTCGTAGATCGGATAACATAGCCGGTTACAATGAGGGAGCGCGCGCCTCCTGGCGGCGGCCGACTGGGCGTGATCATTCAAGCGGCCAGAAGAGAGATTCTGGTTCTCTTCGGCGCTGGCCACGCGTTACGAATGACGGATTGCCGGGAATATCTCAGACACGGCACTGCTTCCCATTTAACGAGCAGCACACGCGTCCTCTTGCAGCTGTGTCGCGAGACCGGCACCTATGCTAGTCGGAGGAGTGATCAATCAATTTGGGGCTGTGTTTGTTGCTCACCGGCGCTATCATCCGGAAAAAGAGTTCGGCGTTGAATGAGAACGGTGGTAACCTCGGTTTGAGCTGGAGTATTTGCCGCAGCCGGTGATGACGGCGAGGATCATCTTTCTAACGCCGGAAGCTGTATCTCAGGTGGCGTTTCGCGTCAGCGGCTGGCGAACCACATGCGATATTTCGCTGAGGCTACCGACGAAATCCCGCCAGGCTACCCTGACCACAGCTTGCGCCATCGTTCCAGCCCCTGGCGATGCCTGGCTGATGCGCAATGAAGAATACGAGTGACAGCTCATTACGCTCAGGCTGCGGCGCCGTCGAGGATCTCTGATGACTGGTCTGTAGACCTAAA
>ERZ1370068.7518-contig-643_pt1 | contig 52761 bp, 97 predicted proteins | sample MGYA00561227_ERZ1370068 | MGnify/ENA primary metagenome ERZ1370068 (study PRJEB38410, sample SAMEA6850437) | metagenome | study: Metagenomic assessment of the ecological functions of the soil: analysis of the soil microbiota associated with the... | reverse complement strand
CTCGCCAGCCTCGCGCACGAGACGAAGCACATCGTGCTCGGCAGCGGCACCATCAACATGCCGAACTCGCATCCGGCGGCGATCGCGGCGCAGGTGGCGATGCTCGACCACATGCTGAAGGGGCGCTTCATCATGGGCATCAGCCCCGGCGGGCTGATGTCGGACGCCGAGGTGTTCGGCAACTACAAGAAGGACCGCAACGCGATCTTCCTCGAGTCGATCAACATGGTGCTCGACATCTGGAAGAGGCGAGGCGCCGTACGACCTGCACGGGCAGTTTCTTCAACGTCACGACCGAAAACACGAAGATTCTCGAGATCGGGCAGGGCGCGATCATCAAGCCCTACCAGAAGCCGCATCCGCCGATCGTCGTCACCGCGGTGGCGCCGCACTCGAAGGGCGTGACCGAGGCGGCGAAGCGCGGCTGGACGCCGATCTCGGCCAACTTCCTGCTGCCCGAGTGGGTGGCGATCGCACTGGCCGAAGTACGTGGAAGGCTGCATAGCGATCAGACAGCGAAGCCGATGGCGCGGACTGGCGCGTCGCGAAGTCGATCTTCGTCGCCGATGACGACAAGACGGCGAAGCGACTACGGCCACGGACCGAAGGGCCCGTACCACTTCTACTTCAAGCAGCTGATCCGCAAGCTGGTGGGCGCGGGCGGCCGCGGCAACCTGTTCAAGCTCGACCAGAACGAGCCCGACGCCTCGATCACCGCCGACACGATGACGCCGCAAGCTGGTGATCGCCGGCACCGTGAACAGCGTCGTCGACCAGATCCTCGCCTTCCGCGAGAAGGTCGGCGCGTTCGGCACGCTCTACTATCCCGTGCCACGACTGGGTCGACCCGCAGCTCGCCAAGCGCTCGATGCAGCTGATGGCCGAGCAGGTGATGCCCAAGGTCAAACGCCGCACTCAAAGAGGACTGAACATGCAACGCGTACTCGCCATCCGCCTCCTGTCCGCAACCGAATGCTTGGGCGCATCCCGGGCACGGCGGCGCGCTCTCGGCCACCTGCACGGCTGGGACTGGGGAAACCTGCTGGTCTGGATCGCGATCGCGGCGGTCGCCGCGCTGCGCGATCTGGCAAGCTAGGGTGAAGAGGATCGCTACGTACTGAATGACGAACCACGCGGCCATCAGGCCGACGGTGATCGTCAGCAGGCGCCGGTCTTCCGACGAGGGGCTGGCAGGCTTCAGGCAGGGACGCGCGTCGAGACGGCTGCGCGAGGTGCGGTGCAGGTGCAGGAACACCGACCAGGACACCGATCGTGGTCGCGCAGCAGACCGATGGTGTTGAGGATCCAGACTGTGGTCATGCGGCGTCCCCTTGCTTGCCGCCTAGTCTAGCTTGATTCGGGCGGCGCGCAGAAATTCGCCCCAGTCCTGCGTCTCTCGTGCGCACCAAGGTCGGTGAATTCCGCGGCGATTTTGACAAGTTCGACACTCATCATCTGCTTCGGCGAGCCCTTCTCTTTGATCCGGCGCGTCCGAGCGCACGACGGCGACCGAGGCGTAGAGCTTGTCGACCACCGGCTTGGGCGTGCCGGCGGGCGCGAACATCCCCTGCCAGGCGTTGGTACCGATCCCCGGATAGCCCTGCTCGGCGAGAGTGGGCACGTTGGGAAGCTCGGCAGCCGCTGCGTGGGAATCGCGGCGAGCGGCCTTCAGCCGGCCGCTCTTGATGTGCGGCAGCAGCGAGGCCATGTTGAAGAACGCGAGCTGCACCTCGCCGGCGACCATCGCCGGGATCGCCTGGCCGGCGCCGCCCTTGTAGGGCACGTGCGTGAACTCGACGCCCGCGGCCTTCATGAAGCGCTCCATGTCGAGGTGCGGGTAGCTGCCCAGCCCGACCGAGGCGAAGTTGATCTTGCCGGGTCCTTCTTCGCCAGCGCGATCAGCTCGGCGATGTTGTTGGCGGGAAGCGCGGCGCTGGCCACCACGATGTGCGGATCTCCACCAGCTTGGTGATGCGCGATCAGGTCGCGCGACGGGCGGATGGTGAGCTGGCCGGCGTAGATGTTCTCGTTGATCGCGTTGGTCGAGACGTTGCCGACCAGCAGCGTATAGCCGTCGGGCGCGGCTCTTCGCCGCCGCCTCGAGGGCAATGTTGCCGTTGCGCGCCCTGCCGGTTCTCCACGACGAAGCTCTGGCCGAGCGACTCGGTGAGCTTCGCTGCGACGATGCGCGCGATGATGTCCGGTGGCGCCGCCCGGGCCGTAGGGAACGAGGATGCGCACTCGGCTTTGCTCGATATGTCCTGCGCGCGCCGCGCCCGTGGCGAGCAGGCAAAACAGCAAGCGTCAGCAGTCTCATGGGATGGGATCATACCGCGATGAAAACCATCGACATTCACGCGCACTGGTATCCCGAGGAATGGATCCGACCTGTTCGAGAAGGACGGGGCGAAGGAGGGCGCGTCCCTCGAGCGCAAGGACGGCAAGTACCACCTGAAGGCGAAGCACATCACGAACGCGTTCGACGAACGGTTCTGTCGCTGTCGCTGGAAGCGAATCAAGGAGATGGACAAGCGCAAGGTCGACGTCCATGCGCTCTCGCTCACCACGCCGATGGTCTACTGGGCCTCGCCGGGATTCGGCCTCGCGCTCAGCCAGGCGTTCAACGACGCCGCCTCGGCCGCGCACCGCAAGCATCCCGAGCGACTGCTCGGCCTCGCGATGCTGCCGATGCAGTGCGCCCGAGCTCGCGCTGAAGGAACTCGAGCGCTGCCGCGAAGCTGCCCGGCATCACGCGGCGCTGTACCTCAGCACCAACGTCAACAACGACGGAGCTGGACGAGAAGCAGTTCTGGGACGTCTACGCGAAGCGCGAGGAGCTCGGCTGGACCATCTTCCTGCATCCGGTCGACACCATCGGCCAGCGACCGCACCAAGACGCTACTACCTGAAGAACCTCCTGCGGCAATCCCATACGACACGGGCGTCGCCGCCGCGCACCTCATCTTCGGCGGCGTGCTGGATCGATTTCCGAAGCTGGAATTCAACCTGCCGCACGCCGGCGGGACGTTCCCGTGGCTGATCGGCCGCTGGGACCACGGCACGCAAGGTGCGCGCCGGAGCTGAAGCACATGAAGAAGCAGCCGAGCGAGTACCTGCGGCGCTTCACCTACGACACCATCGGGCCACGACGACCGCATCAACTCGAGCGCTGGTGCAGCTGGTCGGCGCCGACCGCGTGACGCTCGGCAGCGACTACTGCTTCGACATGGGGCTGGACGACCCCGTTGCGACAGTCGAGAGATTGAAAATAAGTGAAGAAGAAAAGAATCTCATCCGCGGCCAGAACGCGCTAAAGCTTCTGCGGCTTTGAGCTCCAGCTGACCGGAAGCATCGAGCAGTCCTTCGCGCCGAGGCCCTGCCTTCGAGGCGTGAGCGAAGCACGTCGAGCGCCGCGCTTGCGTCACCAGCGAGGACCAGCCGAGCGAGCGCATGCTTCCTCGACCATCTCCGAGAGGTCCTTCTTCATCGTGTCGACGTTGACCGTGACCGGGCTGGGCTCCTTGCCGCCGAGCGCGCCAGGCGAGGGTCGCGGCGCGGTTCTTCAGCATGTCGGGCGCGCCGGACGTATCGGCGAGGATGTCCATCAATCGGGCCGGTTCTAGATCTGCAGAGTCTCTGACGAGGGACAGGGCTTCGCCCAGCGCCTGCCAGTAGACCAGCAGCGGGCAGGTTGATGGCGAGCTTGAAGCGTGCGCCGGCGCCGATCGGCGCCGACGTGCTCGACGCGCCGGCACATCTGGTCGAGCACCGGCTTCGCGCGCGCGACGTCCGCCGCCTCGCCGCCGACGAAGCCGAACAGCTTGCCTTCCTTGGCCGGGCCGATCGTCCCGCCCACCGGGCACTCGACGAGTCTTCGCTCCACTTGGCATGAACTCTGCGACAAGGTCTCTTTGCACCTGCGGGCCGGACGGTGCTCATCTCGATGAAGAGCTTCCCTTCACGTCGCCCGACAGCATCTGGCCGTAGACGCTGCTCGACCGCCTTGCGCGTCGGTGAGGATGCTGATCACCAGCTTCGCACGCCGACGCCAGCGCCTGCGGCGTCGCCGCGACCGGGAAGCCCAGCGAACGGGCCTTGTCGGCGGTGCGGTTCCAGACCATCATTTCGTGCCCGAGCGACGCCAGCCGCTGCGCGATCGCCGAGCCCATCCTTCCCGTGCCTGCGAGTCCGATTTTCATAGCGTGAAGACGACCCTAGTCAGCATACCGACCGACACGATACCGTTGGACGGCGCATGGCACGAGCCGGATAGCGAGAACAGTGCGCGGCTGCCGCGCTCGCTGCGGTGCTCCTCTTCCACGGCAACACGATGAACTTCTACACCGGCGCGCCGCGCTTCCTGCCGCCGGTCCTGACGAAGCTCGGCTACGCCTGCCTCGCCTTCAACCGCCGCGGCCACGACATCCTCGCGATCCGCAACAGCCGGGCTGCCGAGGGCGCCGCGTTCCAGACCTACGCGGAAGGCGATCGAGGACAACCGCATCGCTGCACGATGGGTCGCGCAGAGAGGGATTTCCCGAGCCGATCGTCATCGGCCACAGCAACGGCGGCATGCTCGCCGTGCGCCACGTCGCCGATCATCCGCAGACGCCGGAGCTGGTCCTGCTGTCCGCGCATTGCGGCGGTCGAGAACATGCTCCCGCTGGCCTGCAAGGCGGGACTCGCTGGCGCAGGAGCGTCTGGAAGAGTTCACCGAAAGGGCAAGGAAAGCGAAGCCCGAAGGAGCCTGATGCTGCTGCCGGGCTGGTGGTACGCGATTACCGCCGAGAGCTTCCTCGACCTCGCCAACTGCCCGGACATCCTCGAGCTCGCGCCGCAGATCGGCTGCCCGGTACTCTATGTCCGCGGCGGCAGGAGCCGCGCGATCTCTATCCGGCCGAGGAATTTCGCAGAAGCGCTGCAAGCGGCGCGTGCACAGATCGAGATCGTCCCGACGCCGACCATTTCTACGTAACCGCCACGAGGAACGGGTGGCGGGCATCGTGTCCCGCTGGCTGCAATGATCAGGATCTGCTCCGCGACCATGCGGGACCTGAAGGGCTACCACGCCTGCTTCGACGCGGTCGCGCGCGAGCGCGAGCACCTGGGCAGCGTCGCGGCGCCTTCGCTCAAGGGCTCGCGCGGCTGGCTGCGGGCGGTCCTCGACGCGAAGTGCCCGTTCCTCGTCGCGACCGAGGGCCGGCGCATCGTCGGCTGGTGCGACGTCGCGCCGCGCGAGATGGAAGGCTTCCGCCATACCGGCGGGCTCGGCATGGGCCTCGTGCCGGAAATGCGCGGCCGCGGCCTCGGCGCGCGCCTGCTGAGAGAAGGCGATCGCGCAATGCCGGCGTCGCCGCATCGAGAAGATCGAGCTGCAGGTCTACGCCAGCAACCGGCCGGCACGGGCGCTCTACCGGAAATTCGGCTTCAGGCAGGAAGGGCGTCGCGTCCGGGCGCGCAAGCTCGACGGCAAGTACGATGATGTGATCCTCATGGGTTTGTTCTCATGAAAGTATTTTTCGTCATGGTTTTCCTCTTCGCCTCCCCTGCCGCTGCGCAGGTCGCAGCCGACTGCGGCAGCGTGCGCATCCTCGCCAGCGACTTGCGCGAGGGGCAGGCGATGGACTATTGCAAATACGCGATCGCCGAGCGCGCCAAGGTGGAAGCGTTCTGGGGGCCGAGCTGGACCGACGTCATCCGCATCCGCGTCGACGCGAAGTACCAGCTTTCGCGGGCACTGGTGCCGGGCCACTTTGGCAACCGCGGTTTCATGGAGATGCCGCTGCGGCGCGTGACGCGCGGCAACGGCGCCCTGCTGCACGAGATCGTCCACATCTACGCGCCACACGCGAACCGCTTCTCGCCGAGGGCTTCGCGGTCTACCTGCAGGCGAAGCTCGGTGGCAACCGCGCGCTGCCGAACGAGGGCGAGCCGCTGGCGAAGCTGGCGCGGCCGCCATCTGCCGCGTCCGGGGTGATGGAGGAGCTGAACGCAGTTCAGACACCGATACCGCTCGGCCGGGTGATGGACGACATGACCGCCTATATCCTCGCCGGCTCGTTTGTCGAATGGCTGGTCGAGCGCGAGGGATTGGCGAAGTTTCGCGTTCTGTATGACGGTGGTGACTACGAAAAGGCATACGGCAGGACCTTCGCCATCCTCGAGCAGGAATGGCGGGCGGCATTGAAAGGAGAACAAAAGTGAAGGCAGCTTGGTACGAGCGCAACGGCAAGGCGCGCGACGTGCTGACGATCGGTGAAATGCCCGATCCGAAGCCGGCGCAGGGCGAGGTGCGGGTGAAGATGACGTGTTCCGGGCTCAACCCCACGGACGTGAAGCGCCGCGAAGGCACGCGCGGGCAGAACATCGAGTTCCCGCGCGTGATCCCAAACAGCGATGGTGCTGGCATTGTGGAATCTGTTGGCCCCGGAGTGAAAGAGAGCTGGAAAGGAAAACGCGTTTGGGTCTGGAACGCTCAATGGGGCGCGCGTTTGGCACCAGTGCCGAATACTGCTGCCTGCCGGAAGCGCTGGTGGCGCCGCTTCCTGACGGTGTGGACTTCGCCGCTGGCGCTTGCCTCGGCATCCCGGCGATGACCGCGCACCAGGCGCTGTTTTCCGGATGGCGACGTAAAGGCAAGAGCATCCTCGTCACCGGCGGCGCGGGCGCGGTCGGGCATTACGCGATCCAGATGGCGAAATGGGGCGGCGCGCGCGTCGCCACGACCGTGAGCTCGGACGCGAAGGCGAAGCTCGCCAAGGAGGCGGGCGCCGATCTGGTGATCAACTACAAGCAGGAGGACGTGGCGAAGAAGGTGCTCGAGTTCGCCAAGGGTGGCGTCGACCGCGTGATCGAGGTCGACTTCGGTGCGAATCTTCCTACTAATTTAAGATCGTAAAACCAACGGCTCCATCGCGAGCTACGCCTCGATGGGCAATCCCGAGCCGAAGATCCCCTTCTACCCGGCGATGCGGCGCGGCCTGGCGATCGACCTGGTGTTCGTTTACATGATGAAGCCGGAAGAGCGCGCGAAGGCGCTTATCGGACCTGGGAAATCTATTGAAGGAAAACCGACTGAAGCACAACATCGGCCAGCGCTTCAAGCTCGGCGACCTCGTCGCCGCGCATGAGGCGCAGGAGAGCAGCCGCATCGTCGGCAACATCGTCATCGACATACCGTAGTGTTAGAGTCGTGCCAACCAGAGGGGGAGACCATGAGAGGACTGAAATCGATATTGGCTTTTGCGGCGCTGACGCTGCTGTCGGGAGTCGCGCTCGCGCAGCAGGTGAAGTTGGCTTACGTCGGCGAAATATCCGGCCCGCTCGCGCCTGTCGGGCGGCAACTTCCGCGACGGCGTGATCCTCGCCGTCGAGGAGATCAACGCTCGGGGCGGCGTGCTCAAGCGAGAAGCTCGACCTGACGCTGTTCGACACGCAGACCAACCCGGGCGTCGCGCGCGCGCAGATGCAGAAGGCGATCGACGGCGATCCGTACGTGATCCTCGGGCCGATCTTCTCCGGCAACGTCAAGGTGACGCTGCGAGATGGTGCAGCAGGACGCGCAGATCCCGCAGTTCGTCGGCGGCGAGGCGGCTGAGCTGACGAGCGCTCGGCAGCCCCTACATGTTCCGCACCTCGTTCGGCCAGCAGATCGGCATGCCGAAGATCGCCAACTACATCCGCGACGAGCTCAAGGCGAAGACCATCGCCCTCATCTGGGTGAACAACGACTTCGGCAAGGGCGGCCGCGATCGCCTGATCAAGGAGCTGACGGCGCGCAACATCAAGCTCGTCGCCGACGTGTCGACCGAGTCCGGCCAGGTCGACTTCGCCGCCGACGTGGTCAAGCTCAAGGCGGCGAACGCCGACGCGGTGTTCGTCTACAGCAACGAAGAGGAATGCGCGCGCATCATGCGCGAGGCGCGCAAGCAGGGCCTCAAGGGGCCGTTCGTCGGCGACACCACGCTGCTCAGCCAGAAGACCATCGAGCTCGCGGGCGAGGCCGCCAACGGCGTGGTCGGCCACGTCGGCCTGACCGTCGATGCGCCGATGCAGGAGGTCAAGGAGTTCGGCGAGCGCTTCCAGAAGCGCTTCAACTACAAGCCCGACCACAACGGCCTCAAGGGCTACACCGCGGTCTACGCGGTGAAGTACGTCGACCGAGAAGAAGCTCGGCAAGTTCGACCGCAAGGCGCTGCGCGAACACGCATGCACGGACTGACCATCACGCCGAAGGACGAGCCGGGCATCCTGATCGAGACGACCTGGGACAACGATGGCGAGATCGACCGCATCAGCTTCCTCGCCGAGGTGGTCGAACGGCAAGCAGAAGATCGTCAAGATCCTGCCGAAGCTCGGCAAGTAGCGCTGGCCGACTTCCTCCAGCTTCTCGTCGCGGGGCTCGCGACCGGCGGCGATCTACGCGCTGGTCGCGATCGGCTTCACGCTGCTCTGGCAGACCTCGCAGACGATCAACTTCGCCCAGGGCGAGTTCGTCATGCTGCCGGCGTTCTTCGTGCTGATCGGCATGGGCTACTTCGGCCTGCCGTTCTGGCCGCGGCGCTGCTCGGCGGCCTCGTCGTCGCTCGCTCGTGCTCGGGCTCGCTCTTCAAGAAGCTGATGGTCGACCCGATGATCCGGCACGGCGTCCTGCCGCTGGTCATCGCCACCATCGGCCTCGCCATCCTGATGAAGGAGGCGGTGCGCGAGTTCTACGGCGCCGACGCCTGGCCGTTCCCGCGCGCTCTGGGCCGACGACCAACGTCACCGTCTTCGGCGCGGTCTTCGCGGTGCAGAGCCTGCTCATCCTCGCGGTCAGCATCGCCGCGGTCGCGCGCGCTGCAGCTCTTCCTCGACGGCACGCGCACCGGCCGCTGCATGCAGGCGACCGCGCAGAACCCGACTGTCGCGCGCCTGCTCGGCATCCCGCGTCGAGCGCATGATCCTCTACACCTTCCTGATCAACGCGGCGCTGGTGGCGCTCGCGTCGCTGCTGATCACGCCCGATCTACCTCGCCAAGTTCACCAACGGCGAGTGGCTCGGCCTGTACGCCTTCATCGCCGCGATCATCGGCGGCTTCAACCAGGTACGCGGCGCGATCGTCGGCGGCCTGCTGCTCGGCGTGGTCGACAACTTCGCCGCCGTCTACATCTCCTCGCAATACCGCATGGCGATCCCGCTGCTGATGCTGATCGTCGGTCATCCTGGTGCCGGCCGCAGGGCCTGCTCGGCCGGGTCGAGGAGCGCACGGTATGAGGCGCCGCCGCAGCCTCGCCGCTCGGCGCGTTGCTCGCGCTCGCCGGCGTGTTTCTCCTCGTCGCGCCGTTCGGCCTCAAGCCCTACGGCATCTTCATCCTCAGCATGTGGGCGGTGATGACCATCGCCGCCATCGGCCTCAACCTGACGCTCGGCTACGCCGGGCAGATCTCGCTCGCGCAGGCCGCGTTCGTCGGCATCGGCGCCTATATCACCGCGCTGGCTCACCACGAAGGGCTGGCCGTTCTGGCCGACCTACGTGCTCGGCGGCCGTCTCGTGCTTCGTCGTCGGCTGGCTGCTCGGCTACCCGGCGCTGCGCGTGCAGCACCACTACCTCGCGTTCGTCACGCTCGCCTTCAACACGCTCGTCTACCTGATCTTCCGCAACGAGGAATGGCTGACCGGCGGCATCTACGGCATCAGCAACGTGCCGCGGCCGAGCCGTGCTTCGGCTGGTCGATGAAGGGCGCCGACGCGAGTTCTACTACTTCTGCCTCGCGCATCCTCGCGCTCGTGTCGCGCGGCGACCTGGTGGCTGATCCGCTCGCCCTGGGGCCGCGCCTTCGTCGCGCTGCGCGAGAACCCGATCCGCGCGCTCTCGCTCGGCGTCGATACGCGCCGCTACACGCTGATGGCGTTCGCGATCGGCGCCGGCCTCGGCGGCATCTCGGGCGCGCTGCTACGCGCCGCTCGTGCAGTTCATCGATCCGACGCCGTTCGCGCTCGGCCTGTCGCTCAACCTGCTGCTGATGGTGGTGGTCGGCGGCTCCGGCTACTTCTTCGGCCCGTTCCTCGGCGCGATCGTCGCGGTGCTGCTGCCCGAGTGGCTGCGCTTCGCGCAGGGCTACTACCTGATGGGCTACGCGGTGCTGGTGATGGTGCTGATGGCGTTCTGCCCGCCGGACCTGCTCGGCCTGCGTCGGATCGGCCTGACGCAAGCAAGATCCGATGAGCGCCGTCCTCGAGGTGCGCGACCTGAGGAAGACGCTTCGGCGGCATCGTCGCCGTCGACGGCGTGTCCTTCGACGTCGACGAAGGCGAGATCCTCGGCATCATCGGCCCGAACGGCAGCGGCAAGTCGACGCTGTTCAACTGCATCCTCGGCCAGCTGCAGCCGAGCGGCGGCGACGTGCGCCTCGACGGCCGCGCCGGTCACCGGCATGCGGCCCGTGCGACCTCAACCGGCTGCGGCGTGAGCCGCACCTTCCAGCTGCTGCAGGTCTTTCCGCAGCTGACCGTGCGCGAGAACCTGATCCTCGCCGGGCCAGGAGCACCAGGGCACGCATGCTGTCGCGCCTCGTCGGCCGGCGCGACGCCGGGCTCTCGCGCCGCGGCGGACCGGATGCTCGGCTTCTTCCGGCTCGAGCATCTCGCCGACGAGGAGGCGGGCGGCTGAGCTACGGCCAGCAGAAGCTGCTCGACGTGGCGATGGCGTTCATGGCCGGGCCGCGGCTGGCGCTGCTCGACGAGCCCGCCGGCGGCGTCAACCCGACCATGCTCGCGAGCCTGCGCGAGCGGCTGCGGGCGATCAACGCCGAGCAGGGCGCGACCTTCGTCGTCATCGAGCACAACATGGAATTCGTCATGGCGCTGTGCACCGCATCCTGGTGCTCGCCGAGGGCCGCATCATCGCGCGAGGGCGCGCCGGCCGAGGTGCGCCGCGATCCGAAGGTGATCGAGGCGTATCTTGGCGCAGCTGACGACTCCTCGCGCTTCGACGACGTCGTCGCCGGCTACGGCAAGGAGACGATCCTGCACGGGCTCGTCGTTCGGCGTGCGCGCGCGGCGCGATCACCACCGTCATCGGCCCGAACGGCGCCGGCAAGTCGACCGCCTTCAAGGCGGCGTTCGGCATGCTGCCGGTGCGCTCGGGCGCATCTTCTTCGACGGGCGCGAGATCACCAACCGTGACGCCGCGCGAGCTGATCGCTGACGGCATCTGCTACGTGCCGCAGGGGCGCAACATCTTTCCCGAGCTGCTCGGTGCTGCACAACCTCGAGCTCGGCGGCGTCGCGGCGCCGCAGGGCTTCGATCTCGAAGCCGCGCATCGGAGGCGGTCGATGGACCGCTTCCCGGTGCTGCGCCGCAAGGCGCGCCACGCAGGCCTCGACGCTCTCCGGCGGCGAGCAGAAGATGCTCGAGATCGCGCGCGGGCTGATGCTGCGAGCCGAAGCTGATGCTGATCGACGAGCCCTCGATCGGGCTCTCGCCGATCCTGGTCGGAGGAGCTGTTCGCCCTGCTGCAGGAGCTGCGCGCGCGCGGCATCACGCTGCTGCTGATCGAGCAGAACGCCAAGCGCGCGCTGGAGAATTCCGACCACGGCGATCGTGCTCGAGCTCGGCCGCACGCGCATTCAGAACAGCGCGGCGGCGATCCTCGCCGATCCGCGCATCGGACAACTTTTCCTGGCGGCGGGTTGCAGCGAGGCGGCGTTGTCGACCGTCATGTAGTCGCCAAGGAGGTCGCATGGCACCGTCGCATCACGCAACATCAAATTCGTCAGCCATTCCGACCTCGGCGGCCGCGGCGACGGCGTGCAGATCATGGTGCATCGCGGCTACGCCTACGTCGGCCACGGCTTCAGCAACGGCATCACCACCGTCGACGTGCGCGACCCGAAGAACCCGAAGGTGGTCGACTTCATCGCCTGCCCGCCGGGAACGCGCGCCTTCCACCTGCAGACGCACGAGGACCTGCTGCTCGCGGTCAACGCGCCGAGCGTCTGGACGATGCAGGAGTTCCAGAGCGACCAGAAGGCCTATTTCGGCGGCTCGCCCGCCGACAAGCTGAAGGATCCGGCGAGCCGGTTTACCGCCGGCATCCGCGTCTACGACATCTCGAAGCCGGAGAAGCCGCGCCGAGATCGGCTTCATGCCGACCAGACGGGCTCGGGCCGCACCGCATCTGGTACACCGGCGGGCGCTACGCCTATGCCTCGATCCACTTCGCCGATTTCACCGACCACATCTTCGCGGTCGATCGACATGTCGGACCCGCGCAAGCCGCAGGTGGTCGGGACGCTGGTGGATTCCCGGCATGTGGCGCGGCCGGCGGCGAGACGCCGACCTGGCACGACCGGCAAGCGCTACGCGATGCATCACGCGCTGCGTCGACCGGCAACCTCGCCTACGCCGCGTGGCGCGACGGCGGCCTCACCGTGCTCGACGTCGCCGATCCGACCAAGCCGAAGCTGCTGTGCCATCGCAACACCGATCCGCCGTTCGGCGGCGGCACGCACTCGCCGCTGCCGCTGCCGGACCGCAACCTGCTGATCCTCGCCGACGAGCCGACGTCCGCCAACTGCAGCGAAGGGCTGCGCTACATCTGGATGTGCGACATCCGCGAGCCGAGCAACCCGGTGAGCATCGCGACCTTCCCGCAGCCCGCCGAGGCCGACTACTGCGCGAAGGGCGGCAGCTTCGGGCCGCACAACCTGCACGAGAACCGGCCCGGCGCGTTCCAGAGCTCGAAGCTCATCTTCGCCACCTACTACAACGCCGGCGTGCGCGTGTACGACATCGAGGACGCGTTCCGGCCGAAAGAGATCGGCTACTACGTGCCGCCGAATCCCGCGAAGATGATGGACCCGCGTCCCAACCGGCCGCAGGTGATCCAGTCGTGCGACTGCTACGTCGATCGCGAACGGGCGTCATGTATCTCACCGATCCCAACGCCGGGCTTAACATCCTGCAGTTCGAGGGACTCTGATTTGCGGATCGACTGGGACGTCCCGATCAAGATGGACGACGGCCTCGTTCTGCGCGCCGACGTCTATCGTCCCGGACGCCGACGGCCGCTATCCGGTCATCCTCACCTACGGGCCCTACGCCAAGGGCCTCGCCTTCCAGGACGGCTATCCGAGCGCGTGGCAGCGCATGGTCGCCGAGCATCCCGACGTCGCCTACGGCTCGAGCAACCTCTACCAGAGCTGGGAAGTCGTCGATCCGGAGAAGTGGGTGCCCGAGGGCTACGCCTGCGTGCGCGTCGACTCGCGCGGCGCCGGCCGCTCGCCGGGCTTCATCGATCCGTTCTCGCCGCGCGAGACGCAGGACTTCTACCAGTGCATCGAGTGGGCCGGCGTGCAGCCGTGGTCGAACGGCAAGGTCGGGCTGAACGGCATCTCGTACTTCGGCATCAACCAGTGGCACGTCGCCTCGCTGCAGCCGCCGCACCTCGCGGCGATCTGCGTCTGGGAAGGCATGGCCGACTGGTACCGCGACGTGACGCACCACGGCGGCATCGTCTGCACGTTCTGGGCCAACTGGTACGACATGCAGGTGAAGACGCGTGCAGTACGGCCTCGGCGAGCGCGGGCCGCGGAGCCGCGCTGACCGGCAAGCTGGTGTGCGGCGACGAGACGCTGACGCGACGCCGAGCTGGCGAAGAACCGCTGCAACTTCGGCGACGAGATCCTCGCCCATCCGCTCGACGACGACTATCACAAGGCGCGCTCGCCGGTCTGGGACAAGATCACCGTGCCGCTCCTCACCGCGGCGAACTGGGGCGGGCAGGGCCTGCATCCGCGCGGCAATTTCGAAGGCTTCGTCCGCAGCCGCATCGAAGGACAAATGGCTCGAGGCGCACGGCATCGAGCACTGGACGCACTTCTATACCGACTACGGCCGCAAGCTGCAGCTGCGCTTCTTCGATCACTTCCTGAAGGGCGAGAAGGGCGACTGGAAGAATCAGCCGAAGGTCCAGCTGCAGATCCGGCACGTCGATCGCTTCGTCGAGCGGCACGAGAACGAATGGCCGCTGGCGCGCACGCAGTGGACGCAGCCTCTGCCTGAACAACAATCACCAGCTGAGGTTCGGCAAGCAGAACTCCAGCGCCTCCATCACCTTCGACGCGATGGGCGACGGCGTGACCTTCATCTCCGAGCCGCTGGAGAAGGAGACGGAGATCACCGGGCCGATCGCGTGCGAAGCTGAAGGTCTCGTCGAGCACCGAGGACGCGGACCTGTTCCTGGTGTCTGCGCGTGTTCACGCCCGGACCTGCGCGAGGTGACGTTCATGGGCGCGATCGACCCGCACACGCCGATCGCGCAGGGCTGGCTGCGCGCCTCGCACCGCAAGCTCGACACGAAGCTCTCCACCGAATACCGGCCGTACCACACGCACGATGAGAAGCAGCCGCTCAAGCACGGGCAGTCGGTCGCGCTCGGACGTCGAGATCCTGGCCGACCTCGCATCGTCGTCCCCGCCGGCCACCGGATCGCGCTGTCAGCGTGCGGGGCAGGGACTACGAGTGGCAGAAGTCGACCGGCGCGAAGCTGTCGAACTTCAAGAACGAGCTGCTGCGGCTGCGGCCCGTTCCTGCACGACGAGCCGAGAGACCGGCCGGCCGCGGTTTTCGGCGGCAAGACCACGCTGCACCTCGACGACAATTCCTACGTTCTCCTACCGGTGATCCCCCCAAATGAAACTCTATGGCTTCTGGCGTTCCCTCGCGACCTACCGCGTCAAGGTGGCGCTCGCGCTCGAAGGGCATGAAGGTCGACGAGGTGTCGATCGACTTGCTGAAGGGCATGCAGCACCAGGCCGACTACAAGGCGGTCAATCCCGCAGGCGGTGGTGCCGTCGCTGATCCTCGACGAGGGCGGCCCGCCGCTCTTCCAGTCGATGGCGATCATGGAGTACCTCGAGGAGACGAAGCCGCAGCCGGCGATCCTGCCGCAGCGACCCGCGCGGCCGCGCGCGTGCGCGGGCTGGCGCTGATCGCGGCGGCCGATGGCCATCCGCTGGTCACGCCGCGCATCAGCGGCTATCTGGAAAAGACGCTGCAAGCTGGACGAGCCGACGAGAAACAAGTGGCTTGCGCCACTGGACGCTGGAGGCCCTGAAGGCGATCGAAGGTCACCTCGCGAAGGAGAAGGAGACCGGCAAGTTCTGCCACGGCGATTCGCCCACCATCGGCCGACATCTGCCTCTGCGGCCAGGTCGATCGGCGCCACCGCCTACTTCAAGTGCGACGTCTCGGGCGTGCCGACCGCGATGCGCATCTACGAGGAGTGCATGAAGATCGACGCGTTCAGCAAGGCGCACCCGATGAAGCAGCCGGGCGCGCAGGCGCACTGACCATGAACGTCGAGATCGTCGATCGCAGCAGCCTGATTTCCGGGTTGTTCAAACAGCTGACTCTTCGAGAAGCCGGCGATCGTCGCCATCGACATGCACCGCGGCCACCTCGACATGGACGTGGCGACGATGCCGGCGAAGCCCGAGGACGCGAAGCGCGCTGATCGCAGCGCGGCAAGGAAGTCGCTGGATTTCGCGCGAAAAGCCGAAGATCCCGGTCGTCCACATCGGTGCTCGTGCATCGCCGCATTCCGGGCGTGGGCACCGACGCGATGGTGTCGCCGTTCTGGCAGGCGATGCACGCCGCGCAGGGCGGAGACCGACCGGCTGGTGCCGGGCCGCAAGAGCACGGTGCGCGAGCACAACGTCGAAGGCTCGAAGCGGCACGGAGATCATCCCCGAGCTCTACCGCGAGGGCGACTACGTCATCAACAGCAAGAAGCGCCTCGACTGCTTCTACGGCACGGACCTCAAGCACCTACTCGACGTGCTGAAATATGAAAACCAGCTGTTCTGCTGGGCATCAACACGAACACCTGCGTGCTGAACACCGCCTTCACCGCGTTCAACTACAGCTACCGGGTGGTGGTGCTCTCGGACTGCGTCGCCAGCATGTACGGCGACGATCTTCACGTGCTGGGGTTGCAGAACATCTCGCGCTGCCTCGGCCGGGTGGTGACGAACCAGCAGTTCTTCGAAAACTCAAGGAGACGAAGCATGAGCTTCAGCCGCAGGCGCTTCATTCAGGCGACCGGTGCCACTGCCCTAACGGCAGTTCCTCTCGTTGGAAGGGCGCAGGCTGCTCCCCTGCGGTTGGGCCTGATGACGGTCAGGACCGGCCCGCTCGCCTCCGGCGGCATCGACATGGAGCGCGCGCTGGTGCAGTACCTGAAGGAGCGCAACAACACGCTGGCCGGGCGGAAGGTCGAGCTGTTCGTCGGCGACTCGCGGCGGCGTGCCGGCGCAGGCGCGCACCAAGATCCAGGAGCTGGTCGAGCGCGACCGGATCCAGGTCATGATCGGGCCGCTCGCCGCCGCCGAGGCGCTCGCCGCCGACGACTACATCCGCCAGGCGCAGCTGCTGACGCTCTCGGTCGCGGCGGCCGAGGACATGACGCAGCGCAAGCCCAATCCCTGGTTCACGCGCGGCACCTCGACCTCGTCGCAGTGCGCGCATGCCGCTCGCCGACTACTGCGTACAAGACGCTCAAGTACAAGCGCATGGTCGACCATCGCCGACGACATCGCCTACGGCCACGAGATGTGCGCCGGCTTCCAGCGCGTGTTCGAGGAGCTCGGCGGCAAGATCGTGCAGAAGCTGTTTCCGCCGCTGACGGTGCCCGACTACGGCACCTACCTCGCGCAGCTCAAGACCAACGTCGACGCGCATCTTCCTCGGCTTCGCCGGCTCGAACGGCTTCCGCTACCTGCGGCAGTTCAACGAGTACGGCCTGCGCGGCAAGGTCACGCCGGTCGGCGGCATGACCGCGCTCGACGAGGCGGTGCTGCGCAACATGGGCGACGAGGCGCTCGGCATCGTCACCTCGTGCTGGTACTCGGCCGAGATCGAGAACCCGATCAACCAGCAGTTCGCCGCGCACTTCCGCGAGCGAATGGAAGTACGACCCGGGCTTCTACGCCGCGGCGACCTACACCGAGGCGGCGGTGCTCGAGGCGACGCTCGCAGCAGATCAAGGGCAACATCGAGGACAAGGCAGGCGTTCATGAAGGCGGTGCGCGCGATCAAGGTCGACACCTGCCGCGGACCGGTGTCGCTTCGACCAGTACGGCAACGTGGTCGGCAACGTCTACATCCGCAAGGTCGAGCGCAAGGACGGCCGGCTGGTGCAACCGCGTGATCCACACCTACCCGAACGTCAGCCAGTTCTGGACCTACAAGCCCGAGGAGTTCCTGAAGAACCCGGTGTACTCGCGAGACTTCCCGCCCGCGAAGAACCTCGAGAGGCGTGAGCCCCTGCAGTACTGGGCGATCCAGACGCTGAACAGCCTGGCGCTGGGAGGACTGCTGTTCCTCCTGGCCGCCGGCTTCTCGCTGATCTTCGGCCTGATGCGGATCGCGAACCTGACGCACGGCGCGCTGTACATGCTCGGCGCCTACATCGGCGTGAGCATCCTCAAGGTGCGTGCCCAACCTCTGGCTCGCGGCGCTCGCTCGCGCGGCGCTGGTCGTCGCGCTGTTCGGCGGCCTGCTCGAGAGATTCGTCCTGCAGGAAGCTGGGCGGCAACGTCCTCGGCCAGGTGCTGGTGACGCTCGGCATCGCCTTCATCATCGCCGACTTCTGCCTGGTGGTCTGGGGCGGCGATCCGATCCCGGTGCCGACGCCGGCCTGGCTGCAGCAGCCGCTGCGCGTCGCCGGGCCTCGCGTTTCCGGCGTATCGCCTGGCCGTGGTGGTGATCGCGTTCGTCGTTGGAATCTGTCTGTACTTCTTCATCGAAAGAACCCGGCTGGGCGCGATGATCCGCGCCGGCGTGGACGACACGGAGATGGCGCGCGCGGTCGGCATCCCGGTGTCGCGGCTCTTCACCACCGTGTTCTGCCTCGGCGCCGGCGCTCGCCGGCGCGGGCGGCGTCATCGGCGGGCCGATCATGTCGGCGTATCCGGGGCTGGACGCCGACATGCTGCCGCTCGCGCTGATCGTGGTGATCCTCGGCGGCGTCGGCAGCCTGGTCGGCGCCTTCGTCGGCAGCTTCATCACCGGCTTCGTCTACACCTTCGGCGTCGCGCTGCTGCCCGACCTCGCCTACGTGATCCTGTTCCTGCCGATGATCCTGGTGATCGCCTTCCGGCCGCGCGGGCTGTTCGGGAAGTTCGCGCGCATGAAGCGCTGGATCGCGCTCGTTCATCGCCTGCTTCGCGTTTCCGCTCTGGTCGCCGGCGAGTACTACATCAACCTCGCCAGCCAGATCTTCATCTTCGCGGTGTTCGCCTCGAGCATCAATCTGCTGCTCGGCTACGGCGGCCTGCCGACGCTCGGCCACGCCGCCTACCTCGGGCGTCGCCGCCTACCTTTCCGGCGCTGGTCGCGCTGAAGCTCGGCATGGGGCATCTCGTCGCCGCGCCGGCGGCGCTGATCGGCACGACGCTGATGGCGGCGGCCTTCGGCCTGATCGCGCTGCGCGCCACCGGCCTCGGCTTCCTGATGCTGACGCTGGCGCTCTCGCAGGTGCTGTGGGGCACGGCGCTGCGCTGGGTGTCGGTGACCGACGGCGACAACGGCCTGCGCGGCCTGGCGCGGCCCGCGCCGTTCGGCATCAGCCTCGACGGCGCGACCGCGTTCTACTACTTCAGCCTGGTGATCACCGTCATCGCGCATCGCCTTGATGGCGCGCTTCGTCGCCTCGCCCTTCGGCGCCGCGCTGCAAGGCACGCGCGACCAGTCGCGGCGCATGAGCGCGCTCGGGCACGACGTGTGGATGATCCGCTGGCTGACCTTCATCTACGCCGGCTTCTGGGGCGCGGTCTCGGGGCTGCTGTTCGTCTACTACCACAAGTACATCCACCCGGTTTCGCTGTCGCTCGCCAACTCCGCGGAAGGGCTGCTGGCGGTGATCGCCGGCGGCTCGGGCACGCTCGCCGGGCCGCTGGTCGGCGCGGCGATCGTGATGCTGCTCAAGAACTACGTCTCCGGCGTACGTCGAGCGCTGGAACATGCTGCTCGGCTTCGTCTTCGTCGTGATCGTGGTGTTCATGCCGGAAGGAGTCGTTCCGGGGTCAAGAGGCTGTGGCGGCGCTACATATCCAGAGCCTGAAGAAGGCCTTCGGCGGCCTGCCCGCCATCAACGACGTCTCGCTCGACGGTCGAGGAGGGCGAGCGGCGGCTGATCATCGGCCCGAACGGCGCCGGCAAGACGACGCTGTTCAACCTGGTGACCGGGGATCTGCGCGGCGATTGCGGCGAGATCTTCCTGTTCGAGAAGAACATCACCAGGCTGGCGACGCATCGGCGCGTGCACCTCGGCCTGGCGCGCACCTACCAGATCATCACGCTGTTCCCGAAGGACACGCTCGAGCACAACATCGCGCTCTCGCTGCTCGGCCTGTCGCAGGATCGCTGGAATGCTTTTGCGCTCGCAGAACCGATTCTACTGAAGAGGCGAGAAGCATCCTGCGCTCGGGTCGGCCTCGGAGCATCTGGCGCAGCGGCCCGGTGTCGGAGGTGGCCTACGGCGAGAAGCGCCGGCTCGAGATCGCCATGGCGCTGGCGCAGAAGCCGCGCGTGCTGCTGCTCGACGAGCCGCTCGCCGGCCTGTCGCGCGAGGAGCGCGGCGCGGTCAAGCAGCTGATCGCCGGCATCCCGCGCGAGACCACCGGTGGTGATGATCGAGCACGACATGGACACCGCGCTCGACATGGCGGAGCGCATCACCGTGCTGCACTACGGCCGCGTCATCGTCGAAGGCACGCGCGCCGAGGTGGTCGCCGATCCGAAGACGCGCGAGGTCTACCTTGGCCACTGAAGCCCTCGCCCTGGACGGGGTGGATGCGCTCTACGGGGATAGCCACGTTCTTCATTCAGTGACGTTTCTACTCTCAGAGAGGGCCATGTGCTGGCGCTGCTGGGCAGGAACGGCGCCGGCAAGACCACCTGCATGAACGCCGTGATCGGCTTCCTGCCGCCGCGCCAGGGCGAGATCCGCCTGTTCGGCGAGCGCATCGGCCGGCTCTCGCCCGAAGCGATCGCGCGCAAGGGCGTGGGCCTGGTGCCGCAGGGCCGGCGCGTCTTCCCGACGCTCACGGTCAAGGAGAACCTGCTGGTTGCTGCTCGCAGCAAGAGACTCAGACTGGAATCTGAGCGTGCTTCGAGCTGTTTCCGCGGCTCAAGGAACGAACCGAGCAGCATGCCGGCTCGCTCTCGGGCGGCGAGCAGCAGATGCTCGCCATCGCGCCGCGCGCTGATGGGCAACCCGCGCGTGCTGCTGATGGACGAGCCTTCGGAAGGCCTCGCGCCGCTGATCGTCGCCGAGGTCGGCCGCATCATCGCGCGCCTCAAGGCCGAGGGGCAGTCGATCCTGCTGGTCGAGCAGAACGTGAAGCTCGCCTTCGACCTCGCCGACGACGTCGCGATCCTCAACACCGGGCGCGTCGCCTTCGCCGGGCCGGCGGCGGCGGCGCGCGACAACGAATCCCTGATCACCCAACACCTCGGAGTCTTCTGACCATGATGTACACCTGCGCGCCTGCCTCCGGCGGATCGGTCACAACCGTGAAGAAAAAGGCAAGAGCCTCCGCGATCGACATCCACTGCCATTACGCGAACCCCGATGTCGCGGCGAAGGTCGCCGACCGCAATCCCGCGCAGTACGAGCCGTCGGTGAAGTTCGCCAACGCGCTGACGCGCGAGACCAACGTCAAGCAGATGCGCGACCGCGCGGCGAAGCTCTCGAGCATCGAGGTGCGGCTGAAGGACATGGACACGCATGGGCATCGACATCCAGGCGGTGTCGCCGGCGCCGCAGCAGACCTACTACTGGACCGAGCCGGGCGAGGGCGCGCAGCTCGCGCGCCAGGTGAACGAGCGCATCGCCGAGATCGTCGCCAAGTGGCCCGACCGCTTCGTCGGCTTGGGCACCGTCCCACTGCAGGATGCCGACCTCGCCGTTTCAGAACTGACGCATTCGCGTGAAGACGCTGGGTTTGCGAGGTGTCGAAATCAATCCCGAGCGTCAACGGCATGGACCTGACCGACGGACGACTGGGCCTGGAGAAATTCTTCGCCAAGGTGCAGGAGCTCGACGTCATCATCTTCATGCATCCGATCGGCTTCACCCAGGGCGAGCGGCTGCTCGACCACTATTTCAACAACGTCATCGGCAATCCGCTCGAGACCACCGTCGCGGCGAGCCACCTGATCTTCGACGGCGTGATGGAGCGCTATCCGAAGCTGAAGATCGTGCTGCCGCACGCCGGCGGCTACCTCGCGCACTACTGGGCGCGCATGGACCACGCCTGGCGGGCGCGGCCCGATTGCCGCACCGTGATCAAGAGGAAGCCGAGCGAATCGCTGGAGAAGTTCTACTTCGACACCATCACCTTCGATCGCACGCATGCTGAAGCAGCTCGTGCAGCGCTACGGCGCCGATCACGTCCTGCTCGGCACCGACTATCCCTATGACATGGGCATGGAGCATCCGGTGGATTTCATCGGTGGGACGCCTGGAATCTCGGCGGCGGACAAGGGGCGGATCATGGGCGGAAACGCCGCCCGGCTACTGAAGATTGATTACAATAAAGCATCAAGGAGGAGGGCGAAATGAAAGCATCCAGAAGGAATGCACTGAAGGTCGGCGCTGCGCTCGCGGCGACGACCGCGCTGCCGCGGTTTGCCATCGGCCAGAGCGGCCCGATCAAGATCGGCATGAGCATGCCGCAGACCGGCCCGCTGGGCGCCGGCGGCCAGGCGGCGCTGCTCGCGCTGCGCATGTGGGTCGAGGACGTCAACAAGCGCGGCGGCCTGCTCAAGCGCCAGGTCGAGCTGACCGCCTACGACGACCAGACCAACCCCGCCAACGTCCCGGGCATCTACACCAAGCTGCTCGACGTCGACAAGGTCGACCTGCTGATCGCGCCCTACGGCACGGTGCCGACCGCGCCGATCATGCCGCTGGTGAAGCAGCGCGGCCTGCTGCTGATGGGCAACTTCTCGTTCCAGGTGAACGCGAAGGTGCAGCACGACATGTGGTTCAACAACTCGCCGTGGAACGACGCCTCGAGCTGGTCCGACGGCTTCTTCAAGGCCGGCCAGTCAGCCGGCGCGAAGACGGTCGCGGTGCTCGCCGCCGACAACGACTTCGCGCAGAACCTGGCCAACGGCGCGCGCGACGCTGGCGCAAGAAGGGCAACATCAAGTCGGTCTACGACCAGAACTATCCGCCGACCACCACCGACTTCTCGTCGCTGATCCGCGGCATCCGCGCGGCGAAGCCGGACATGGTGTTCGTCATGTCCTACCCGAACGACTCGGTGGCGATCATCCGCGCGGTGAACGAGATCGGCGTCGGCCCGTCGGTGCAGATCTTCGGCGGCGGCATGGTCGGCCTGCAGTTCACGCCGATCATGACCATCGCTCGGCAGCCTGCTGAACGGCGTGCTGAACTACAACTCCTACGTGCCGGGCATGAAGTACCCGGGCGTCGAGGACTTCCTCGCAGCGCTACGCGGTGAAGGCGAAGGACGCCAAGGTCGACCCGCTCGGCTTCTACCTGCCGCCCTTCAACTACGCCATCGGCCAGATCCTCGAGCAGGCGGTCGCCGCCACCAAGAGCATCGACCAGAAGGCGATGGCGGCCTGGCTGCACAAGAACGAGGTGAAGACCATCGTCGGTCCGATCCGCTGGAACCAGGACGGCGAGTGGGCGAACGCGCGCGTGGTGCAGGCGCAGTTCCGCGGCATCGCCGACAAGGACACGGAGCAGTTCCGCCAGGCCGGCAAGCAGGTCGTGATCTACCCGGACGCGTACAAGACCGGCAACGTGATCACGCCGTTCGAGAAGGCGCGCTCGGCGAAATAAAGCCGGCCTCGGAACACGGCGCGGCGATCCCGCGCCGTTTTTGCATGATGTTCTCGTTCGACCTGCTGTTCGAGGCGGTGCTGTTCGGCGTGCTGCTCGGCTGCTTCTACGCCGCGGTGAGCATCGGCCTGTCGGTGTCGTTCGGCCTGCTCGACGTGCCGCACGTCGCGCACCCGGCGCTGATGGTGCTCGGCTCGTACTGCACCTTCATCGTCGCCGGCTGGGGGATCGACCCGATCGTCGCCGGCGTGCTGCTGATGCCGGTGTTCTTCGTCCTCGGCGTGCTGATCTACCGCTTCTACTACGAGACCTTCGAGAAGCGCGGCACCGGAAGCGGGGGTGCGCGGCCTCGCGTTCTTCTTCGGTCTCGCCTTCATCATCGAGGTCGGGCTGATCCTCGTCTTCGGCGTCGACCAGCGCACGGTGCAGGCGCCCTATATCGGCTCCAGCCTGGCGCTCGGCGAGTACCGCCTGCCGTACCGGATGCTGGTGGCCTTCGGCGTCGCGCTCGTCCTTGACATTCTCATTGACGTCTCTATTTATCGAAGACCTTCACCGGCCGCGCCATCAAGGCGGTGGCGCAGGACGAGCCGGCGCTGCGCCTGATGGGCGCCAACCCGGTGCGCATCAAGCAGTGGGCGTTCGGCATCGCCACCGGCGTGAGCGCGCTCGCGGGCGCGATGCTGATCATCGTCGGCCCGGTCGAGCCGGCGCTGGACCGGCTCTACATCGGCCGCACCTTCTGCGTGGTGGTGCTCGCCGGCCTGGGCAGCATGACCGGCACGCTCGGCGCCGGGCTGATCCTCGGCATCTCCGAATCGATCGTGCTGATGATGTTCGGCGCCTCCTGGGCGCCGGCCGTGGCCTTCGGCCTGCTGCTGGTCGTCCTCGGAATCCGTCCGCAAGGGCTGTTCGAGATGACGCCGATGAAATACTGGATCAGCGTTTCGATCCTGCTGATCGTCGCGCTCGCCGCGGCGCTGTCGGGCGTGAACGAGTACGTTCTTCTACGCCGGCTACATCGTGCTCACCTTCGTCGTGCTCGCCACGGCGTGGAACATCCTCGGCGGCTACGCCGGCGCTACGTGAACTTCGGCACCGGCGCGTTCTTCGGCTTCGGCTCGTACGCCGCGGTGGTGCTGTTCAAGGCGCTCGGCGCGCCGCTCGATCGTGCAGATCGTCGCCGGCGCCGCGGTCGGCGCGGCGCTCGGCTTCGGCGTCGGCATCATGACGCTGCGCCTGCGCGGCATCTTCTTCGCCATCGCCACGGTGGCGATCCTGTTCATCGCCGAGACGCTGATGGTGAACTGGCGCTACGTCGGCGGCGCGACCGGCCTGCAGCTGCTGCGGCCGGAGGCGATGGCGCCGTTCGGCAGCTATACCCGGATGCTGTTCGTGGTGATGGCGCTGCTGGCCGTGATCGCGGTCTCGGTCGCGCGCTACGTCCAGACCTCGTGGATCGGGCGCGGCCTGCGCGCCATCCGCGACTCGGAAGAGGCGGCGGAGTGCTCCGGCGTGCCGACCCTGCGGCTGAAGCTCATCGCCTGCGTGGTGTCCGGGCGCGCTGATGGGCGCGGCCGGCGCGCCGATGCCGATGTACCTCTCGTTCATCGAGCCGGCCTCGAGCTTCAGCCTGAACTGGGGCGTCAGTGCGCTGGCCATGCCGATGATCGGCGGCACCGGCCACTGGATCGGCCCGGTGGTCGGCGCGCTTGCTGCTCGGCACGATCCAGCAGATCGTGACCGTCACCATCTCCAACGAGATCAACGTGCTGGTGGTCGGCGTGCTGCTCGTTCTCTTCGTCGTGCTCGCCCCGGACGGGGTGGTCGGACTGTTCAAGCGATGGACGCGCTCCTCCAGGTAAAACAGGTCTCGAAGCACTTCGGCGGCTTCACCGCGCTGTCCGAGGTGAGCGTCGACATCGCGCCCGGCGAGCGCTTCGGCCTGATCGGGCCGAACGGCTCGGGCAAGACGACGCTGATCAACTGCATCTCGGGCCTGCTTCGCAATGAAAGCGGAAAGATTCTCTTCGAGCAAAGGACATTACGACGGCTGGCGCCGTACCAGCGGACGCGCCTCGGCATCGCGCGCAGCTTCCAGGTGCCGCGGCCGTTCCACACCATGACGGTGCTGGAGAACCTGCTCGTGCCCTTCGCCTACGTCGTGCACCTCAAGGACGCCGAGGGCGCAGGAGCGGGCGATGGAAATCCTGAAGGAGCATCGGCCTCGCCGACAAGGCGCAAGCCTTCGCCAGCCAGCTGTCGCAGGTCGAGCTGCGCAAGCTCGAGCTGGCGCGCGCCATGGCGGCGAAGCCGCGCCTGCTGATCTCCGACGAGGCGATGGCGGGCCTCGCCGGCAGCTGAAGTCGACGAGGTGCTCGAAGATCACTGTTCAAGCTGAATGCGCAAGGCATCACGATCATCATGATCGAGCACATCATGCAGGCGGTGATGCGCTTCTCGCAGCGCATCGTCTGCCTCGACGCCGGCAAGATCATCTGCGAGGGCACGCCGGCCTCGATCGTCAAGAACGCCGACGTGCAGAAGGCCTACCTTGGCGCTTGAGCTGACCATCCAGGGCGTCGAGGCCGGCTACAGGCGGTGCGCGCCCTGCACGGCATTTCGTTGACCATCAGGGAAAAAGAGACGGTCGCGCTGCTCGGGCACCAACGGCAACGGCAAGAGCACGCTCATGAAGTGCGTCATGGGCATCGTGCGGCCGACGCAAGGGCTCGATCATGCTCGCCATGGACGGCAAAGGACTTCGACCTGACGAAGCTCTCCACCGAGGAGATCGTCAACCTCGGCGTGGCGATGGTTCCCGAGGGCCGGCGGCTGTTTCCCAAGCTCACCGTCGAGGAAAACCTGCTGCTCGGGGCGTTCCGGCCGCTGCGCGCGCAGCGAAATCAGCAAGAATCTGCAGCTTTCTGCTACGAGATCTTCCCGGTCCTGGCCGAGCGGCGACGCCAGCTCGCCGGCTCGATGTCCGGCGGCCAGCAGCAGATGCTCGCCATCGCCCGCGCGCTGATGTCGGCGCCGAAGCTGCTGCTGGTCGACGAGCCCTCGGTGGGCCTCGCGCCGATCCTGGTGTCGCACACCATCACCAAGATCAAGGAGCTGAAGGAGCGCTACGGCCTGACGGTGCTGATGGCGGAGCAGAACTTCCACCAGGCGATCCGCATCGCCGACCGCGGCTACATCATCGTCCACGGCGAGATCGTCTTCGAGGGCGGGGTGGCGGCGCTGGAGCAGAACGAGCTCGTGAAGAGCTACTACCTGGGCACGTGAAGAAGGTCCACATCGGGTTGTACGGCGCCGTCATGGGGCTGGCTGGGCTCGGGCTCACGGCGCGCAGTGCGGCCAGTGTCTGGCCTGGCGTCCTCAAGGCGCCGGCGTACTTTACCGAGCCCTGGGTGCTGCTCGGCGCCATCGCTCTGGTGGTCTTGATTCCGCTCTACCTGCTGAAAGGGCTTCTGCTTCCGGCGTCGAAGGAAGATTTCACCAACCCGATGCTCATGGGCTTCTGCGGCGCGCTGCCGGTGGGGATGTCGCTGGTCGCGGGCGGGCTGGGGCCCTACGCTGCCCGGCTTTCGCGCAGTGCCTGTGGTGGATCGCGTTTCGCGCTGCTGACGGCGTTCCAGGTCTGGGCGCTGGTGCGGCTGCTCTCGGGCGGCCTCTCGACTCGGCTGAAATCAACCCCGGCTGGCTGATCATCCTGGTCGGCGGCATCGTGCTGCCGGGACCGGGCCTGTCGCTCGGGCTCGCCGAGGCGTCGCGCTTCAGCTTCGGCATCTCGGCGACGGTGGCGCCGATCCTGATGGCGCTGCTCTTCTACCGCGTCATCGCCGGGCCGGCGCTGCCCGAGGCGCTGCGGCCGACCTGGTTCATCCTGCTCGTGCCGCCGTCGCTGATTTACGCGAATGGGCTCGCGCTCTTTCCAGAAGTGATTTTTCTGGAAAATCTCTTTTACTTCGCTCTCGCGCTGGCGCGTCGCGCTCCTGATCTGCGCGCGCGGGTTCCTGCGCTGGCCCTTCGGCCCGGCGTGGTGGGCCTTTACCTTCCCGCTCGACGCGCTGGCGTACGCCGCCGCGCGCTACGCGCAGGACCACCCGTCGCCGCTTTGGCGCGGGGTCTGCGCGGCGACGCTGCTGCTCGCGACGGCCGCGGTGCTGATTGTCCTTTGGCGAACGCTTCGCAGCGCTGCATCGCGGCGGGCGTGAACTCGGCCTGCGGCTGGTTGCCGCCGATGATGAACATCAGCAGGTGCTCCTTGTTCGGCTCGTCGTAGGTGACGTTCATGAAGCGGCGCGCCACGCCGACCGGGAAGGAGATGACGTCGTAGGGATTCAGGTCGGCGTATTCCATCGCCTCGCCCTCGTTCCACTCCGCAGCGCCAGCGGCCGGTCATGGCAGATAAATGTCTCGTTGGTGTCGTGGTTGTGCATCAGCGGGCCCTTGCCGGGCTTCGCCTTGCAGTAGCCGAGGTTGAAGCCCTCGGCGATCGGCGATCGCGGGCATGGGCGGAGGCATTCGCGCCGACGGGAGAGTTTCCCGTCTCCCGGCGGCTGGAAGCCGATGACGTTGAACAGCTTCCGCCGGCACTCGGGCAGCGGGCTGTCGGGCAGGCCGCCGTCGGAGCCTTTCAGGCTTCCTGAAGCGCGCCACGCGCTTCAGCATTTCGTCACGAGTCCAGTTGCGAATCGTCTCGCCAGTCGCGCATGTCGTCCTCCGATTGCGGATGTTATAGTCAGTTCAAGGGGATGGGTTTCGTTCCATGCGGAATCCCAGGCAGATGGCGGCGAACATACTCGTCGTCGACGACAATCCGGATCTGGGCCTGACGCTGAAGGTCGCGCTCGGAGCTCGAGGGCTTCAAGGCCGAGGTCGCGTCCACCGGGCAGTGAAGCCATCGCCTTGCAGCGGCAGAAGCCCGCCGACGTGCTCATCACCGATATCTTCATGCCCGACAGCGACGGCTTCGAGCTGATCGCCACGGTGCGCCGCGAGTATCCCGAGACGAAGATCGTGGTCATGTCGGGCGGCGGCCAGAAGCTGAAGCGCGACTACCTGTCCAGCGCCGAGCTGATCGGCGTCGACGCCACGCTGCAGAAGCCCTTCGAGATCAACGACCTGCTCGAGGTCCTGAAGACGCTTCTAGCGGCGTCTCACGCCGGCGAGCTTCTCCAGTACCGCGCAGACCGCGCCGGTGTCCTTGAGCGCGTAGCCCTGCGCCATCGCCGCGTTGTAGATCGCGGCCGAGGCGCTGAACAGCGGCGTCGGCACGCCGAGGCCGCGTGGCGAATTCGCCGATGATCTTCATGTCCTTCTGCCAGACCTCGTTCTTCATGGTCGCGTCGTCGTAGTTGCCCGCGACCATCATCGGCCCGCGCACCTGGAACATGCGCGAGGTGCCGGCGCCGTCGCCGGCGACCTTGAAGATCATCTGCGGCGATCAAGCCCGGCCTTCATGCCGAGCACGAAGGCCTCGGCGGCCGAGACGTTGTGGATCGCCACCATCAGGTTGGCGACGAATTTCATCTTGCTGCCGTTGCCGAACTCGCCGAGGTAGTAGTGGGCGCGCGAGAAGCCCGGCAGGTACGGCTTCGCTTCTGGAACGCCTTCCGCTCGCCGCTCGCGTAGACCACGAGGTCCTTGGCGCGCGCCTGCGCGCCGGTGCCGGAAAGCGGGCAGTCGAGCAGGTGACGACGCCTTCTTCGCTGAGGGTATTCTCGCCGTGACCTTGTCGTCGATCGGCAGGGTGCTGGTCTCGACGACGACGCATTTGTGCCGCAGCTCATCGGCAACCGCGTGCAATGCCTCGGCGCTCGGCAGCGAAGTGATGACCACCGGTGCATCGATTTTCGAAATGGCGTCGACAGTGCGCCGCTTGGCGACGATGTCATAGCCCTGGACCTTGAACCCGGCCTTGGCGAGGTTCGCCGCCATGGCCGAGCCCATGATGCCCAGGCCGATGACGCCGATGGTTCTACTTCTTCTTCTTGGTTTTCTTGGCAAGCGGTTTCGCGTTCACCAGAACCGCGGCGACGATGCAGGGCTCGCTGGCCGCGCACGCTCCAGGAGTGCATTGGTGCCGCGCTGGATCAGGACGTCGCCGGCGCGCAGCAGCTTCTCGCCGGTTTCCATGACCGCGTAGATCTCGCCCTTGAGCGACGATGATGTAGTCGACCGTGCTGGTCTTGATGCATCATCGGATCGGACGAGTGCTTGTCCTGCGCGTGGCCGGCGCCGATCGCCTTGAAGCCGGCGCGTGCCGTCGGTGTCCTTCGGCCGGTTGGCGTCGGGCGGGAACTCGACGATGCGGACGATGGTGCCGTTCTTCGGCGGCTCGAGGTGGATCGGCCGGTCGGCGGCGTCGGCGTCGCCCGCGTTCGCCGGCCGGCGCGCCCTTCGTCTCCCACAGGTCGGTGAGCGCGAGGCCCGGGAAGGCGGGCATCTCCTTCACGTTCGGCGCCAGGCCGTCGGCGATGAAGGTCGACCGGCCCTGCGCGTCGTGGCCGGTCAGGACCCTGCGCACCCGCCAGATCATGCGATCGCGTCGCTCGGGGCGATGACTTCTTGCGCGCCTTGACTTCGCCTGCCCGCCGGCGAGAGGTGGAAGTCGAAGTCGAGCTTGAGGAACGGGCTCGGCATGCCGAGCTTCTTCGCCTCGGCGGCGTCGTTCACCTTCTTGTACTTGGCGACCAGCGAATCCTTCACCGCGAACACCGCGTCGCCGTCGAGGTACGGATCGCCGTCGACGAAGACGTGCGTGATGACCTGCTGGTAGCCCGGGCGCCGAGACGATGGCGTGCATGTGCGCCGGCCGCATGTGGTTGTTGGTGGTCTGCGCGACGAGGTCGCCGACCGGCCCGTCCATCGGGATGCTGTAGAACTTCGGCTTGTAGCTGGCGAAGGCGTATTCGCCCTTGGCGTTCGCCTTGACGCGGCCGCGCAGCTCGAACTCGGCATCGGCTCCTGCACGTCGTAGATGCCGTCGGCCTTCGCCTGCCAGATGTCGAGCGCGGCGTTCGGCAACCGGCTTGCCGTCGGTGCCGAGCACGCGCCCGCTCACCCACACGTCCTCGCCCTTCATCGTCGCGCCCTCGCGCAGGTCGCCGCCGTAGCCGTACTCCTTCGCGCCGTGCGCGAAGAACGGCCCGAGCACCGTCGCCTCGGTCGCGCCCGGGCGCGGTCTTGTGGTTGAGCGCGACGATCATCATCGACAGGCCGAGCACGTCGGAGAGCAGGATGAACTCCTGGCGCTTGTCGTCGCACTTCTGGCCGACCGCGGTGAGGAACTTGATGCCCTCGAACCATTCCTCCTCGGTGAGCTGCACGTCGCGCGCGAAGGCGTGCAGGTGCTTGACGGCGCTGCGCCATGATCTGGCTGATAGCGCGCGTCCTTGGTCTTCGCCGAGGCGCTTGACGACCGCCTGCGGTGAGGTTGTCTTCGTTGAACTGGCGACCCATGGACTCCTCCTTGCTTGCAGAACCCAAGTGTATTATCAAAAAACCCGATGCGACTCGTGACTTTCACAGTGGGAAACAGCCCCGCCGCGTCACCGGCGCGCTGATCGACGCCGACCGCAAAGTCGTGGATCTGCAGGCTGCTACGGCCGCGCCTGCCATGGCAGCTCGCCGCGCTCGGCACCATGCTCGGCATCGCACGGCGGGCGACGCGGCGCTCGACACGATCGGCCAGCTGTCGAAGCCGCGCAGCCCTCGGTCACGTTTGCGCAGGAAGAAGTGCGGCTTGCTCGCGCCGATCCCCGTGCCGCCGCAGATGCGCGATTTCCTCTGCTTCGAGAAGCACCTGCTGCAGGCCTTCAAGGCGATCGGGCGGACCCCGCCGCAGGCCTGGTACGAGCGGCCGATCTTCTACCACCCGAGCCGCTTCTCGGTCTGCGGCACCGACGACCGACGTGCCCGTGGCCGGCCGTACTGCGAGACGCTCGACTTCGAGCTCGAGTTCGGCTGCTACATCGGCAAGCCCGGCAAGGACATCCCGAAGGAGCGGGCGCGCGAGCACATCTTCGGCTACACGATCTTCAACGACTTCTCGGCGCGCGACGAGCAGTCGAAGGAGATGGCGGGCCAGCTCGGCCCCGGCAAGGGCAAGGACTTCGACAACGGCAACCCGATGGGCCCCGTGCCTCGTGACCGCCGACGAGATCGGCGACCCCTACCGGCTGGAGATGATCTGCCGCGTCAACGGCGAGGAGTGGGGCCGCGGCAACTCGCGCGACATGAAGTGGACCTTCGAGGATTGCATCGCGCACGCCTCGCGCTCCGAGACGCTGCACGCCGGCGAATTCTTCGGTTCAGGGACTGTTGGCAATGGCTGCGGGCTGGAAAGTATCGCGATTCTTGAAACCAAACGATGTAGTCGAGCTCGGAAGTGGAAGGCATCGGCATCCTGCGCAACCGCGTGGTGAAGTGAAGACCGCCGTCGTCACCGGCGCGGCTAAGCCGGAAAGCATCGGCCATGAGGTCGCGGTCCGGCTGCAGCGCGAGAGAAGGCATGCACGTGGTCGTGCTCGACTCTGTACGAGGAGGGCTTTTCGTCGCTGCCCGGGCTGCCGGTGCGTCAAATGCGATGTCTCCGACCCCGGTGACGTGCGAACAGGCGTTTTGCCTCGATCGAGCGAAGTTCGATGCTCTCGTGAATTGCGTCGGAGGAAGCTGGGAGATAACGGCAAAGGGACCTGCGCGTCGGGCCGCGGCGCGGCTTCCTCGGGCTGACCAACTGCTCGCTCGAGGACTGGAACACGATCCGCGGCGCGAACCTCGGACTCGGTCTTCTATTGCTGCCGCGGCCGCGGCGCCGCTGCTGAAGAAGCAGGGTGGGGCGATCGTCAACGTCGCCTCGGTCGCGGCGCGCAAGGGGCATTCCGCCGGGCGCCGAGGGCTCGAGCGGTCCCGTACGCGGTCGCGAAGGCGGGCGTCATGGGGCCTCACGCGCCAGCTCGCGCTCGAGCTCGGGCGGCTCCGGCGTGCGGGTGAACTGCGTTGCGCCCGGGCGTCATCGCCAGCGGGCGGCTGAAGAAAGTATTGAAATTCAGCGGAGACAAGGGACCGGAAGGACCTTTGAAGCAGATTCCGATGGGAAGGGTGGGCACCGTTGCGGAGACTGCCGCGCTGATCGTCGCGCTCTGCAGCGACGACACGTCCTACCTGACCGGCGTGACGATCGATATCAACGGCGCCTCCTATGCCGCTTGAGGGACTGCAACGGCAGAAGGCGCTGGTCACGGCGCGGCCAGCGGAATCGGCGCCATGCGGTTGAAAGGCTCGCAGGCGCGAAGGCGCGCAGGTCTTCGCCACCGACATCCACCAGACCGGCGATCTCATCGTCGCCGACCTGACCGACGCCGACCATATCGAGAAGCTCGCGGCGGAGGTCGGCACGCCGGACTTCGTCATCAATGTCGCCGGCGGGCCGGTAGCTCCTTCGCGCAGCGACACGCTTCCTGATATGCCTAAAGTTCATCTGCGTGCTGGAAGATATCGACGAGCTGCAGTGGGCGGCGGTCATCGCCGCCAACCTGACCTCCGCCTTCCTGGTGTGCAAGCGAGTTCGCGCCGCGCATGAAGGCGCGGAAGAGCGGGCGGATCGTGAACTTTGCCTCGATCGCCGCGCGCCGCGGCTCCGGATCGCGTCGGCGTGCACTATGCACGCAGCCAAGGGCGGCATCATCGCGTTAACCAAGACGCTCGCGCTCGAGCTCGGGCCGTTCGGCATCACCGTCAACGCCATCGCGCCGGGGTTCATCGCCACGCCGCGCATCGAGCAGTCGGGCTGGGGCCGGAGCTCGCCGGACGCGCATCGCGCTTCCTCGAGGCGATCCCGCTGCGCCGCGCCGGCAAGCCCGACGACATCGCCGGCGTGGTGGCGATGCTCTGCTCTGAGGCCGGAGGCTATGTCTCCGGTGCAACCATCGACGTCAACGGTGGTCTACGTATTTCGGCCCCTGAGGCCACAACATCGGGAGTTCAACAATGCGAAAAATCGTACTTGCTCTGGGAATCGTTCTTGCGCTCACCGCCGGCCAGACGCTGGCGCAGGCGCAGCGGAACGAAGTCTCCGTCTTCGGCACCTGGAATTCGCTTTCGGGCAGCGGCGGCACGCGCGATCATGACTGGGACATGAGGTACCTGCAGCTCAACTACGCCCGCTACTTCAGCGAGAAACTTTGCGCTGATCGCCGGCTACTCGACGCTGAGCAAGATGGGCGACAAGAACTTCGATATCGTCGAGCTCGGCGGAAAGTTCTCCATGGGCAACGTCACGGCAGGGCAACTTCGTGCCGTACATCGAGGGCGCGCCCTCGGCCTGTTCGACTTCAACGGCAATGACCTCGGCGTACGCGTCCGGCATCGGCGCGTCCTACATGGTCACCGACTTCGACCTCAGTCGATCCGTACTTCAGCTATCTCACCACGATCAGCGGCGACAAGCTGAACGGCCACATCATCGGCCTGCGCATCGCGACGCGGTTCTGACTCGCCCTGTCGGCGCTCGATAGACCAGGTTCTCGAACTTCCGCTCCTTGAGGTACTGGTCGAGGCCCCAGCGCTTCACCTGCGCGAGCGTCTCGTCGAACTCCGCGCTGCGGCATCGGCTTGTAGACGAAGCGCTCGCCGCGGCTGAACTTGCGTGAAGTCCCAGTGGTGGACGTCCTCGAACTCGGGCGGGACTGCGAGCTCTCCCACAGCGGCAGGTACTTCTCGAGATCGGCGTCCAGCGCCTGTCTCGGCGCGGTCGAGCCCGCGCAGATAGGCCGCGCACGTCGTCGAGCGGACGCGGTCTCGGCACCCACCACAGGGTGTGGAACTCGTCCTCCATGATCTTGCGCAGGCCGAGCTGCTCGGCCATGTCGATCTGCGGCGGCAGCAGGCTCGCCGCCTCGACCTCGCCGTCGAGCAGCGCGCTGCAGGCGCGCGCCGAAGCCGCCGGTGTTCACCGTCTTGATGTTCTCGAGCGGCAGGTACTTCTCCAGGCGGTAGGGCACGTTGAAGTGGCTGCCGGCGCGCATGCCGACCGAGACCGGCACGTCCTTCAGGTCCTCCGGCTCGCGGATCTTCGAATCCGGCCGCACGAAGATCGCCCAGGGCGAGACGCCGTAGCAGTCGCGGCACGAAGCGTGCCCATGCCGGCGCTGGCGTTGGAGATCGTGCCCCAGACGCAGGCGCACTGGATCAGCTTCCGTCCTTCGCCCTCGGTGTAGGGCTGGTCCTGCGGGCGCTGCAGGTAGTTCGAGGCCCTTCCAGCTCGACTGCGTGCCGCGGAAGGTCTTGATGTCCCACTCGACCTCGATGCCTTCGGCGGCGAAGAAGCCTTCTTCCTGCGCGACGAAATCGTTGAGGCCCATACCCTTGGGCGCGACGCGGACTTTGCGCATGATTCCTCCTCGAACGAGGACTACTATACCCCGACGAGGAGGTCCTTGATGGCCAGAATCGTTAGAGCGCACGCCGTCGGAGAACCGACGAAGTACGTCATCGACGGCAAGGAGCACTGGTTCTGCAAGTGCGGCCTGTCGAAGAACCAGCCGTGCTTGCGACGGCTCGCACAAGATGACCAGGACCGAGGAGCCGGGAAAGCTCTACTGGTACGACGACGCCGGCAGCGCCACGAGGTGAAGGGAGCAATACCCCGGGATCCGCACCTTCTAGAAGCCGGTAGCCGCACCCCGCGCGTTGGCGTAGTAACCGGTGCGCCGCTCGACGTAGCGGCTGCGCAGCATGTCGCTCGATAGCCAGCGCGCGTCGATGCCGCCCACCAGGCTCCAGGACTTGCTGAGGTCGTAGGGAGCCGAGGAAGCCGAGCGCGGTGTAGAGCAGGCCCGGCTCGTCGATGCCGTAATAGGCCTGGGTGAACTGCGAGCTGGCCCACGTAGCCTGGCCGTAGATTCCAGCCTGGACGCGGTCTTCGCCGTAGATGCCCATGGTGACGCGGAAGTCCGCCTGCGTGCCGTGGTCTGTGTCGACATGCTTGCGCACCCGGCCGAGGAAGAAGAACGGCACCGGCCCGAGCTTGAGATCCTTCTCCAGGCTAGCACCGAGGGAAGCGCTGGGATCGCCGTCGCGCGGCCCGGCTTCGTACGCGAGCTGCGCGCCCGCGTAGAACTCCTGGCCGATGTTCATGCGCGCGCCGCCTTCGAGGATTCCCTGCGTGGTGCGGACGAACAAGGTCTTGCCGTAGTAGCGCAAGTAGGGAACGACATCGACGACGCGCGAGTTGGAGCCGTCGAACTCGGGCGGGTGCGCACGCCGACGCCGATCAGCGTGTAGTCGTCGTCCGCCGACGGCGGCGAGGGGCAGGAGGGCGAGCAGCAGGGCCCTTCTCACGGCCGCTTGAGCGCCTTTTGCGCCTTGGCGACGCACTCGTCGCAGATGAACGCGGAATCGCCGGCGATGAGCGCCGCGCGCTTCGTCCTTGCTGCTTGCCGCAGAACGAGCACGCAGCCGGCTTCGACGGCGCCTCCTGCACCACTTTCAGATTGCGCTTTTCGTCGTCTTTCATGAGACTCTGATGTAATGCGTCTCGCACTGCTCGCCTTCGTGCTGCTGCCCGCGCTCGCCGCCGCGCAGGACGATCCGCTCCGAGGAGCACGCGTTCCGCGTCGTCAAGCTCGTCGAGGGGCTCGATCATCCGTGGTCGGTCGCGTTCCTGCCCGATGGCCGGATGCTGGTCACGGAGCGTCCCGGAAGATTGCGCGTCGTGTTCCGGCGGCAAGCTCGAGCCTGCAGCCGATCGCCGGGCTGCCGGAAGTCGTGGCCACGGGCAGGGCGGCCTGTTCGACATCGTGCTGCATCCGCGCTTCAGCGAGAACTCGCTCGTGTATTTCTCGTACAACGGCGCGCGGCCACGGCGGCGTCGGCACCGAGCTCGCGCGCGGCGAAGCTCGCCGGCCAGCGCCTCGAGAACGTGCAGGTGCTGTTCCGCCAGGATCCCGAAGGGGTCGCAGCGGCATGCATTTCGGCGGGCGCATCGTGTTCGACCGCGCCGGCTACGTCTACCTCACGCTCGGCGACCGCGGCGAGATGCAGCGCGCGCAGCGAAGCCGACGACCACGCCGGCTCGGTGATCCGCCTGCACGACGACGGCCGCGTGCCGGCCGACAATCCGTTCGTCGGCAAGGCCGGGCTGGAAGCCGGAGAAGTTCGACCTCGGGCACCGCAACCAGCAGGGCGCGGCGCTGCATCCGCAGACCGGCGTGCTCTGGACCCACGAGCACGGGCCGCAGGGCGGCGACGAGGTCAACGTCATCCGCGCCGGCGCGCAACTACGGCTGGCCGGTGATCACCTACGGCGTCAACTACGGCACCGGCACGAAGATCGGCGAGGGCACGCACAAGGCAGGCATGGCGCAGCCGCATCCACTACTGGGTGCCGTCGATCGCGCCGTCGGGCATGGCGTTCTACACCGGCGACCGCTTCCCGCGCTGGAAGGGCGACCTCTTCGTCGGCGCGCTGAAGCGACCAGATGCTGGTGCGCCTCAAGCTCGACGGCGAGAAGGTGGTGAAGGAAGAGCGGATGCTGCAAGGCGTGCTCGGGCGCATCCGCGACGTGCGAGCCGGCCCGGACGGCTTCATCTACCTGCTGACCGACGAAAGTCCTGGCGTGCCTGCGCGGCTTCGAGCTCTGGACTCAAACGACACCAGCGTTTCGCGGGCGAAGATCTCTTCGGGCGTGAAGCGGCGCTTCGACAGCCCCTGCTCGTGGTGATGGCGCAGGAACGTCTCGAGCACGTGGCGGTTCGCTTCCAGCGCCGTATGGCCACCAGTCCTCGCCCAGCTCGCGCTTCGCCTCCTCGACGTGCGACGACCAGCCACGGCAGCATGTTGGCGAGCACATGCGGTCTCCGAAAGCTGCGCCATAGGTGTTTCGCTTTGCGACTGCGAACGCCTTGTAGAGCGACTTGCGCGATCCACGGGTTGGCGTCGTAGATCTCGCGCTGGATGACCACGGTGTGCATGATCGGGAAGATCTTCGTCCGGCGGTAGTAAGTCCTTCTCGACGCTCGACGTAGTCGGGAACAGAGCCGCTTCACCTTGTCGGGCTGCGTGTAGAAGGTCGAGGGCGCGCGCGCCGTGTACGAGCGCGTCGAGCTCGCCGTCGGCCAGCATGCGCGACAGGGTCTGCTTGTCGGCCGATGGGCGAATCACTCTGAATGTGCGGCGGCAGATCGAGCTTCAGCTTCTCCATCGCGGCCGGGCTCTTCCTCGCCGCCCGAGAAGTGCTCGCACGTCGGTCGCCTTGACGCCGTAGTCGTCGGCGAGGATGCCGCGGATCCACACCGGCGCGGTCATCTGGTACTCGGGCACGCCGATGCGCTTGCCGTCGAGGTCCTCGGCTCGCGGATGCCGCTCTTCGCCGAAACGAAGATGCAGGAGTGGCGGAAGAAGCGCGACGGGAACACCGGGATGGCGATGAAGGGCGGATCGTCGCGCAGTGCAGCGACACGCACGTACGAGGAGAGCGACATCTCGGCGGCGTCGAACTCGCTGGTAGCGCAGCATGGCGCAAGAAGGTCTCCTCGACGTGCGAGCGGCAGGTAGACGAGGTCGATGCCCTCGACGCGCACGCTGCCGTCGGCGAGCGCGCGCGTGCGGTCGTAGGGCCAGCAGGCGAGGGTGAGGCGGATTCTCTTCATGGTTCCCTGGACAGGTTGCCGATGACGGATAGCAGGCACGCGTCGCGCGGCGCGCACTTCGGCGGAAGTTACACCCTTGACCGCCCGCTTGTTCACTTCTTCTGCGAGCGGCACGAGCTTCTGTTTCGAGCGCGCGACCCTTCGCGCGTGAGGTGCACGTAGACATTCTTGCGGTTGGCGGCGACCTGCCGCCGGACGACGTAGCCCTGCTTCTCCATGGCGCGGATCGCGGCGAAGGTGCTCGGCTCGGTGACGCCGGCCTCGGCCGAGAGCTCGCGCTGCGTCAGCCCATCGCGCTGCCAGAGGATGCGCAGGAAGGTCCAGTGGCCGAACGGCACGCCGTGCGCGGCGAGCTCGCGCCTGCAGCGCGCGTGAAGCCGCGCCACGCCTCCTTGGTCAGGTGCGCGAGGCGCTCGTCTGATGCTTTAACGGGACCTCCTTGCCGCTGCGGGCGGATTCGAGGATCGCCAGGCTGGCCTCCGTCGTCGCCAGCCCCCAGGCTGCCGTCGTGCAGCGGCGCCTTGCCGTTCACCACCGCGTCGTAGAGCTTCGTCGATCACGCCGACGCGCGGCGCGTGCGTCAGCGGGAGGGGCTCGAGGCGCCGCTCGCCGTCCGCGTAGATCATGACGCCGTCCGGCAGCGGGCCGCAGGTCCGCCTTGTCGCAGGAGACGATCGAACGGGCCGAAGTGCTCGTGGGACTGCGCCTGGCTCGCCTTGAATTCTGCGCCGCCGTAGTTTCGCGCGTCCTTGAACGCAAGCTCGTCCCGCGCCTGGCGAGCGCTTTTCGCGCGGCTCCGTAGTCGAGAGGATCCTTCTTCTGCCCGAGCTCGCCGATCCAGCCGGTGAACTCGTCCGGAATCGAAATGCGCGTTGCCGCTGTAGACGCAGGGTCGCGAAGCTCTCCTTGAAGCGGAGAAGCGCCGAATAGGCTCCCTCGTCCGCACGGTCCCACGCGACCGCGTGAGCGCGCACCGATTTCAGCGGCGTGCCGGCGAGCAGCCGCAACGATGTCGACGTGATGAGCAGACTGGTTGAGCAGCGCGTGCTTGAGCTCGTCGGGCATGCGCGGCCGGTAGAGGAAGTCCGTGAAATTAAACGCGGTGATCATGCGCACGCGCCCGAACCTGCGGGATGAGTTCGCGGGTCTTGCTGGATCGGGCGCGTCGAAGCTGTGGCTCGGCCCGACGATCAGGTGGACGCGATGCTTCTTCGCCGCCGCGGCCATCGCGCGGCATTCCTCGAGCGACAGCGCCATCGGCTTTCTCGACCAGGACATGCTTGCCGGCGGCCGCGGCGGCGATCGCCTGCGCGGCGTGGAACTCGTGCGGCGTTGCGATGATAGATCGCTTCGAGCGCTGCTCTTCAGGAGGTCCCGCAAGGAAGCGAATCCCTTGCGCGCCAAAATCTCGCTGCAATCTTCTCAAGAGCTTCCGGGCGAGGGTCGGCAGCGGCCACGAGCTCGACGCGTGTTAGTCGGCCGCGAGCGTTGGCGCCGTTAGCGCGAAGGCGCGTCCCAGACCGGCCACACCGAGCTTGAGCTTTCACGGTAGGGGAGCATGGATTTACTTAGGAGGCTAAGTAAACCCGATGAAGTTGACGCGCAGAGAGCAGAACGACCTGCTGTGCCGCGGTCGAGGGCGATGCGCCCATGGGCGGCATCATGCGCCGCCACTGGCTGCCGGTCTGCCTGTCCGAGGAGGTGGCCGAGACGCGACGGCGCGCCGGTCCGGTCGCGGCTGCTGGGCGAGGACCTGGTGGTCTTCCAGCGACACGCAACGGACAGACTCGGCGTGCTGGACGAGCACTGCCCGCACCGCGGCGCCTCGCTGGTCTTCGGCCGCAACGAGGAGTGCGGCCTGCGCTGCCTCTATCACGGCTGGAAGTTCGACGTCGACGGCAACGTCGTCGACATGCCTTCGGAGCGCCGGGCGCGGCTGCAGCGCCGGCAATGAAGCACCACGGCCTATCCGGCGCGCGAAGGCGGCGGCTTCGTCTGGGCGTGGATGGGGCCGAAGGAGCACGATGCGCGAGTTCGAGCCGCCGGCCTGGGCGCCGTCGCCCGAGCATGCACGTACGCGGTGGTGAAGATGCACGCCGCGTGCAACTGGGCGCAGGTGCTCGAGGGCTCGATCGACTCGGCGCACAGCTCGAGCCTGCACTCCACCGACATGCCGGCGGCGCGAGGTGGAAGGCTCCACCGCCACCGGCACGGCCTGGCTGCGGCCGTCGACCGACAAGGCGCCGAAGCTGCAGTTCGAGAGCCGACTTCCTACGGCTTCCGCTACGCGGCGATCCGCAAGCCGATCCGCGAATCCCGAGACTCACCAGTACGTCCGCACCACGCTGTTCATCGCGCCGTTCACCGTGCTGATCCCGCCCAACGACCAGTACAACCTGGCGCAGATGCTGGTGCCGATCGACGACGTGAACACGCATGTTCTACTGGGTCGCCTGGCACCCGATCCGAAGAAGGGCATCGCGCAGGACGAGTGGCGGCAGTTCTGCGCCGCCGAGGTCGGCGTCGATCTGGATCCGAGCTTCCGCAAGAAGAGCAACCGCGGCGAACCGCTACCTGCAGGATCGCGAAGCGATGAAGCGCGGCGACTTCACCGGCATCACGCGGCATCCCGACGCAGGACATGGCGATGTGGGAGTCGATGGGCCCGATCGCCGACCGCAGCCAGGACCACCCCGGCGCGAGCGACCTCGCGGTGGCGCAGTTCCGCCGCATGATGGTCGCGGCGGCGAAGAAATTCACGCGACGGCGGTCCAGCCATCGGCAGCGAGAAGGACCTGCCCTACGCGAGCCTGGTTTCCTTCGAAGGCGTGACGCCGAAGAGCGTGGACTGGCGCACGCTGGGCATCGCCGCGGAAACGGTCGCGGCGAAATGAGCAGCTTCACTTCGCGGTGCACCACTCCGCGCTCTGCACCGACGACATGAAGAAGACCGTCGACTTCTACGTCGAGGTGCTCGGCATGCCGCTGGTGCACGCGATGAAGGTGCCGCCGGGCCTGGGCACCGGGCCGAAGAACCGCGGCAATCCGCCGTACGAGAACATCCGCCACTACTTCTTCGACATGGGCAACGACAGCCTGCTCGCGTTCTTCGAGATCCCGAAGGGCAAGGAGCCGCAGGCGAACCGCAACGCGATCGGCGGCATGCAGCACTGCGCGTTCGTCGTTACGCCGCGCGCGCCTCGCCGAGATCGAGCAGCGGCCTGAAGAGCGCGGCAATCGAATACATCGGGCCGATCCCGCAGCTGCCCGGTCTGGTCGGCATCTACTTCATGGATCCCAACGGCATCCGTCTCGAGTTCGCCTGCCAGCCGCCGAGGACGGCGCTGAGCAGAAGGTCATTGCCTGCAACACCCAGACGAAGGAAGAGCTGCGAGCGAGTTGCAGACGCCGGTCCGAGCGACTGACGAGCAGTCTAGAAAAGAAACCGTAGCCCGACGGTGTAGAAGCGCTGCTACCGGATCGGACTGCCGCGTGCCGCTACGGTCGAGTCGATCTGGAAGCGGTTCGGGATCACCCAGAAGCGAATGCCGGCATGCAGCGTCGGCTTCGCGCCGCGCTCGCCGAACGCCTCAGACGATGGCGTAGACGCGCGGGCGGAGAACCAGCCGCTCCAGGCCGATTCCCCAGGTGCCGCCGGTTCTGGATGTAGCCGAGATTGGTGTGGATGATCGACCAGTCACGGAGGAAGGAGAAGCTGGCGATGCCGTTCACGTAGGGATCGCCGCCGAACGAGCCAGACGACATGGCGAGCCCGTAGCCGTTGGTCTCGAGCGGCTTCGAACAGCTTTTTGCCTGGACGATGAAGTTGTTCGTCGCCTTCGATGCGGTTGCCGGCGATCGTCCACTCCACGCCGAGCTTGTTGCACGCGGGCAGGAACCAGAACTCGTGGCCTGAGTAGGAGCGCTGCTCCTTGTAGAAGGTCTCGAGCTGGCAGTGATCCGGATCGACGACGCGCGCATCGTCGGTGACGAACGGACGCGCTGCGTGGCAGAGCGGCGGCGCTGAGGCAGCAAGACAGCGCGACGACGGGTTCTTATTCATTCTTTTCCTTCCTTGCCCAAACCTGACAAGCTAACTGTCGATTCTAATTAACTTTTCCGTGACTTACAATGCGCGCCTCGCTATGAAATTCCTCATCCTCTGACGGCTCGTGCTCTTGCCTATGCATCACGGCGTGCGGCGAGAAGCCGGCGCCGCAGAAGCGCGCGGAGGCGGAAGGAGCAAGGCGGCCGCGGGCGGCGGCGTCGCCATCGCTGATGCTTCGCGCCAGTTCCTCACCATCGAGGTACTGGCGCCGAGCAGCGGCGCGAGCGAACGAAGCTATTTCGGCCGCACCGCTTTCCGCCCGCGCGCGCTCTCGGCCGTGACCGCTGCCGTTCTCCGGCCGCGTCGCGAGCGTGATCGGCGGAGCCCGGCCAGCAGGTGAAAGCCGGCGCGACGCTGTTCACCGTCGAGCGCCGACGCGGGCGGCATCCGCGCGATCGCTCGACCAGGCGCGCATCAAGGTGCGGCGTCGCCCAGGAAGGCTTCGCCCGCCAGAACGAGATGGTGAAGCGCGGCGTCGGCCTCGAGGTCGAGCGCTTCGAGGCGGAGATGAAGCTGCGCGAAGCGCGCGCCGAGCTCGACCGCGCCGAGCGCGGCGCGGCGCTGGTCGGCGCCGGGCAGGGAACCGCGATCCACGTGCGCGCGCCGGTCGACGGCGTGGTGGTCAGCGGTCAAGGCTGCGCCCGGCGCGACGGTGCAGGCGGGCGGCGACGCGCTGGTCGAAATCGGCGATCCCGAACGGCCTGTGGGTCGTCGCCGACGTGCCGGAGGGCGAGGCGAGCCGCATCGCGAAGGCGAAATCGGTCGAAGTGCTGATCGACGCGCTCAATCTCAAAGTGCCGGCGAAGATCGTCGGCGTCGCGCCGCGCAGCGACGCCGAGACGCGGCGCACGCCCGTCTACGTCGAGTCTCGACAAGGCGCCCGAGGACCTGCGCGCCGGCCTGCTGGTGCGCGTCAGCGTCGCCCTCGAGTCGAGCGAGGCCGAGCTGTGGCTGCCGGTGACCGCGGTGCTGGTCAAGGAAGGCGGCAAGCGCGTCGTCTACGTCGAGGAGCGCGGCGGGCGCTTCGTCGCGCGCGCCGATCGAGGTGGGCGAGGAGCGCGGCGGGCGCGTGCGGGTGCTGACCGGCCTGCAGCCCGGCGACCGCGTCGTCACGCAGCGGCGCGCTGCTGGTCGACCGCGAAGCCGAGCAGCTGCTCTAGATGCTCAACCGGCTGATCGAGGTCTGCGTGCACCGCCGCGTGGCGGCGATCGTTCGCCGTCGCTGATCGTCGCCGCCTTCGGCGTGCGCGCCTACCTCAACACGCCGATCGAGGCCTATCCCGACGTCACCAACGCGCAGGTGACGGTGATCTCGCAGATGCCGGGCTACGCGCCCGAGGAGATCGAGCGCAGCGATCACCGTGCCGCTCGAGCGCGCGCTGAACGGCACGCCGCGCACGATCGCAGCTGAGGAGCGAAAGCCTGTTCGGCCTGTCGCTCATCACGCTCACCTTCGACGACGACGCCGACCCGTTCATCTCGCGCATGCAGGTGGCGCAGCGCATGGCCGCCGCGGTCGGCGACCTGCCCGAGGGCGTGATGCCCGAGCTCGCGCCCGAGGCGACGCCGCTCGGCGAGGTCTACCAGTTCCGCGTGGTCAGCGACCGCCACGACCTCTACCAGCTGCGCGCCGAGCTGCAATGGAACATCACGCGGGTGCTGAAGGCAGGTGCCGGGCGTCGCCGACGTGGTCTGCTTCGGCGGCTATCTCGAAGGAGATCCACGTGCGCGCCATGCCCGACGCGCATGCGCGCGCACGGCGTGACGCTGCCCGAGGTCGCCGAGGCGCTCAGCCAAGAGCCAACATGAACATCGGCGGCGGCTTCCTGCGCAGCGGCGACCAGGAGCTGACCGTGCGCGGCATCGGCTACATCAACTCGCCCGACGACATCCGCCGCATCGTGCTGAAGACGCGCGACGGCACGCCGGTCACGGTCGGCGACGTCGCCGAGATCGTGCAGTCGAACACGCCGCGCCGCGGCGCGGTCGGCTGCAACGAGCAGAAGGAGGCGGTCGAGGGCTTCGTGCTGATGCGCCGCGCCGAGAACCCGTCGCGCGTGCATGGACGGCGTGCACGCGAAGGTCGAAGGAGCTGAACGAGCAAGCATCCTGCCGCAGGGCATGAAGATCGAGACCTTCTACGACCGCACGCTGCTGGTCGGCACCACGCCTGAAGCACGGTCAACAACAACCTGCTGCACGGCTTCCTGCTGGTGGTCGCGGTGGCGTGGCTCTTCTTCCGCAGCGTCACCGGCTCGCTGATCGTCGGCGCGGTGATCCCGCTCGCGCTGCTCGGCGCCTTCATCGGCCTTTACGCGCTCAAGCTGCCGGCCAACCTGATCTCGATGGGCGCGATCGACTTCGGCATCCTGGTCGACGGCGCGGTGGTGCTGGTCGAGAACGTGCTGCACGCGGTGCAGCACGAGCGGCCGGCCAAGCGCGCGCGACATGCTGCGCCTCGTCATCCGCGCCGCCGAGCAGGTGGCGAAGCCGACGCTGTTCGCGATGCTGATCATCATCGCCGCGCTGGTGCCGGTGTTCACGCTGGAGCAGGTCGAGGGCCGCATCTTCCGGCCGCTGGCGCTGACCTACTCCTTCGCCCTGGTCGGCGGCGCTGGTTCTGGCGCTGACGCTGGTGCCGGCGCTGTGCGCGCTCGGCTTCTCCGCCGGCCAAGCGCAGCGCCGAGCCGCGCTGGATCGACGGGCCTGCGCGCCGCGCTACCGCGGCGGCTTGATGCGGCTGATGCTCGCTGCGCGTGCCTGGCGATCGGCATGGCGAGCGGTGTTCCTCGGCGCTGACGCGTCTGGATCGGCGCGAAGCATGGGCACCGAGTTCCTGCCCGAGCTCGACGAGGGCGACATCCTGATCTTCGTCGAGATGCCGCCGTCCATCGCGCTCGAGGCGGCGCAGACCATGCTGATCGAGGTGCGCCGGCGCATCGCTCACGTTCCCCGAGGTGAGCGCAGGTGCTCTCGGAGAACGGCCGCCCGGAAGACGGCACCGACAACGAGAACCCGAACATGAGCGAGACCTTCGTGCGCCTCAAGCCGCGCGACGAATGGCGCGCCGGGCTCGACAAGACGCCAGCTCGTCGACGAGATGCGCGACCGGCTGACCGAGATCCCGGGCGTGCGCTACAACTTCTCGCAGCCGATCAAGGACAACGTCGAGGAGGCGGTCGCCGGCGTGCGCGGCAAGGTGGTGCTCAAGGTGTTCGGCACCGACATCGAAGGTCGATGCGCGATGCGCTGGAGCAGGCGCGCCTGCGGCTCGCCGGCGTGCCGGGCATCGTCGACCTCGGCCTGTACCGCGACGCGACGCGTGCCGCAGCTGCAGATGCGAGCTCGACCGCGACGCGCTGGCGCGCGCCGGCATCGCCGGTGGCGACGCGCGAACGACTTCATCGGCACCGCGCTCGCCGGCAAGGTGACCACCACGGTGTGGGAAGGCGAGCGGCCGGTGCCGGTGCGCCTGATGCTGCCGTTTCGCGGCGCGCGACAGCGAGCTGGCGATCGGCGCAGCTCGCCGGTGCCGCGCCCCGGCGGCGGCAGCGTGCCGCTGCGCGCAGATCGCGCAGATCGGCATCGCCAGCGGCGCGGCCAACATCTACCGCGAGTCGAACAGCCGCTATCTCGCGCTCAAGTTCAACGTCGAGGGGCGCGACATGGGCTCGGTGGTGAACGACGCCATCGCCGCGGTCGGCGACAGGCGTCAAGCTGCCCGACGGCTACTACTTCCAGTGGGGCGGCGAGTTCGAGAACCAGCAGCGCGCCATCCGCGCGCCTGCGAGATCATCGTCCCGCTCGCGCTCGCGGCGGTGCTGTTCGCTGCTCTACGGCGCGGTGCAATCCGGGCGCGCGGCGCGCGCCATCCTGCTCACCGCGCCGTTCGCGCTGACCGGCGGCGTGTTCGCGCTGCAGCTCGGCGGCATGCCGCTCTCGGTGAGCGCGGTGGTCGGCTTCATCGCGCTGCTCGGCCAGGTCTCGCTGCTCGGTCTGCTGCTGGTGAGCGCGATCGAAGCGCGCCGCATCGCCGGCGCCGACCTGTTGAGCGCGGTGATCGAAGGCAGCGTCGAGAAGGTTGCGCGCGGTGCTGATGGCCGCGCTGCTGGCGCTGTTCGGCCTGCTGCCGATGGCGCTGTCGCAGGATATCGGCAGCGAAACGCAACGCCCGTTCGCGCTGGTGATCGTCGGCGGCATGGTGACGACGCTGATCATCACGCTCTTCGTCCTGCCGGCGGTGTACTACGTTCTCGCGTCCGAGAAATACGAGACGCCGGAGCAGCTCGATGAAGCGGCTTAGCTGCTCGTCCTGCTGCTGCCGCGGCGCCGTGCTGGGCGCAGCCGCCGGCCACGGTGACCCTCGACGAGCTGCTCGCGCATGGTGGCGCGCAGCCTCGCGCGTGCTCGCCGCCGAGCGCGACGCCGACATGGCGCGCGCCGAGCGGCCTGACCGCGGGCGCGCTGCCCAACCCGACGATCTCCTACGGCTACGCGCGCCCGAGCGGCGGCGAGCGCACCATCTTCGACGCCAACTCGCAGCAGCAGGCCACGATCGAGATGCCGATCCCGGTGTTCGGCCAGCGCGGCGCGCGCATGGACGCCGCCGACCGGCAGATCGGACGCGCCGAGTCGCAAGTGCGGCTGACGTCGAGCGAGGCGCGGCGCGCCGCGGCGCTCGGATTCGCGCGGCTGGTGCGCGCGCAGGAGACGCTCGCGGCGCGCAGCGCCGCGCTTGGGCGAGATCGAGCGCATCCGCGGGCTGGTCGCCGGCCGGCAGCAGAGCGGCGTGGCGAGCCGCTACGACCGCTCGCGCGTCGACGCGGAAGCGGCGCTCGCCGCGCTCGCCGTGCAGCGTGCCGAGGCGGACGTCGGCGAGCAGGCCGCGGCGCTCGCGGCGCTGGTGGACGCGCGCGGCTGGCGACCGCGCGCCGCGGGCAGCCTCGAGGCGATGCGCGGCGCGCTGGATCGGAGCGCGACGATCGCCGGAATGCTGGCGGCGAATCCCGCGGCGCGCCTGGCGCGCGACGAATCGGCGGCGGCAGAGGCGCGCATCGAGCTGGCGCAGCGCGAGCGCTATCCGGTGCCGAGCCTGGCGTACAGCCGCACCTGGACGAGCGGGCCCTTCGGCGCGACCAATTTCATCGGCGTGCAGAGCGAGATCCCGATCCTCGACAGCCGCAAGGGGCCGAGGACCGGGCGCGCGCCGACGCCGCCGCCACGCGCGAGCGCGAGCGCGCGGCGAACGCGGCGCTCGCGCGCGGAGTACGAAAGGCAGCGCGACGTGCTGCGCGCGCGACGCGAGGCGCTGCGCCGCTTCGAGGGCGAGGCGTCGGACACGCAGGGCGCGTTCCTCGAGATGGCGGAGAGCGCCTATCGCCTGGGACGCGGCACGCTGTTCGAGCTGCTCGACGCGCGCCGCACCCGCATGGAGGCGATCGGTGGCGCGGCTCGAGCTGCTCGGCGCGATCGTTGAGGCCGAGATCGAGCTGCGCGCCCTGACGGGAGAGCTCAGCCGATCCTTCGCGCGGTAATCAAGCGCGCCGGAAACAGCTCGCGATCCTCGATCAGTTCGAAGCCGTGGCGCGCGAGCCACGCCGGCACGTCGCGCTTTTGCCAGGCCGCGAGCGAACGGTTCGTGGACGAAGCGCGCCAGCCAGCAGAAATAGATGCCGCGCCAGCCGTACTTCCGCAGCAGCCGCCGAGGCCGGCCTGAAGAACTGTTCGGCGGCAGGCTCCAGCACCGATAGCAGGCCTCCGGCTTGAGGACGCGCCGAAACTCCGCGAGCGCCTGCTCGGCGAAGGCGGCGGCATTTCATGGAACAGGAAACAGGCGGTCACAGCCATCGAAGCGCCGCGCGGTAAAACCGCTGCGCTCGGCAAGCCCCTGCACGAACCGCGGCGCGGAATATTGGCGCGCGGCGAGCTGCAGCAAGTACGGCGACGCGTCCAGTCCCCAGACTTCCTGCGCGCCGGCGTCCAGCAGCGCCTGGTCGAATGTCCGGCGCCGCAGCCGACGTCGAGCACCGCGCCGCAGCCGTTCAATGCCTGCGGCATCGCGCGCCGCGCGCGGCGCATTTCACCGAGCATCACCGAGGTCGAAGCCGGTGCTGTAGCCGCGCGTGATCTTTTGGAATAGTTGCCGTTGGGGAGGTTGTGGAATTCCAGCAGCAGGTATTCCGGCAACGCGACGTTGAGCGGCAGGTCGGGCGGGAAGCCGTACCCGTGCTCAGGCGCCGCAGCAGCACTTTCGTGAGGAATCGCCACGAGATCGCGCGGCCGGCGCAGGTCAAGCGCGTCCGGCCAGGCGTCGGGCAGCTCGAGCTGAGCCCAGGGCAACGGTACGGGATCGGTCGGTCCAGCCTCTCCCCGGACCGGTTGCAGCATGCTCATGGTGTCGCGGCGCTTCCCCTTGGATCGCCGACGATGAAAGACATATCATAGAGCGGATGGCTCAGTACGTCTACACGATGCGGCGGGTCAGCAAGACCGTGCCGCCCAAGCGCACCATCCTCAAGAACATCTCGCTCAACTTCTTTCCCGGCGCGAAGATCGGCGTGCTCGGCCTGAACGGCTCGGGCAAGTCCAGCGCTGCTGAAGATCATGGCGGGCGTCGACGACAACTACGAGGGCGAGGTGATCCGCATGCCCGGGATCCGCGTCGGCTTCCTCGAGCAGGAGCCGCGCCCTGGCGAAAGACAAGACCGTCCGTGAAGCGGTCGAGGAGGCGATGGGCGAAACCGCGGCGGCGAAGAAGCGCCTCGAGGAGATCTACGCCGCGTACTCGAGCCCGACGCCGACTTCGACAAGCTCGCCGAGGAGCAGGCGAAGCTCGAGGCGATGGTCAATGCCGGCGGCGCCGACGAGCTGGAGGTCGCCGCCGATGCGCTGCGCCTGCCGACCTGGGATTCAGAAGATGGAGATCCTGTCGGGCGGAGAGAAGCGGCGCGTCGCGCTCTGCCGGCTGCTGCTGTCGAAGCCCGACCTGCTGCTGCTGGACGAGCCCACCAACCACCTCGACGCCGAGAGCGTCGAGTGGCTGGAGCAGTTCCTGCAGCGCTTTCCGGGCACGGTCGTCGCCGTCACCCACGACCGATATTTCCTGGACAACGCCGCCGGCTGGATCCTCGAGCTCGACCGCGGCATGGGCATTCCCTGGGAAGGCAACTACTCGAGCTGGCTCGAGCAGAAGGAAAAGCGCCTGCAGGTCGAGGCGAGCCAGGAGGTGGCGCGCATCAAGGCGATGCAGCACGAGCTGGAGTGGGTGCGGCAGAACCCGAAGGGCCGCGGCGTCAAGTCGAAGGCGCGCCTCGCGCGCTTCGAGGAGCTGTCTTCCCAGGAATACCAGGACCGGAATGAAACGCAGGAGATCTTCATCCCGGTGGCCGAGCGCCTCGGCAACGAGGTGATCGAGTTCAAGGACGTCTCGAAGGGCTTCGGCGACCGGCTGCTGATCGAGAAGCTGTCCTTCCAGGTGCCGCCGGGCGCGATCGTCGGCATCATCGGCCCGAACGGCGCCGGCAAAGTCGACGTTGTTCAAGTTGATAAATAAGAAAGAGAAACCGGACGCGGGAAAGATCGTCATCGGCAAGACGGTGAAGATCGCCCACGCCGACCAGTCGCGGGACGAATTGCAGAACCGAGAAGTCGGTGTTCGAGGACATCTCGGGCGGCAACGACACGCATCGCAGGTCGGCAAATTCCAGATGCCGTCGCGCTCCTACCTCGCGCGCTTCAACTTCCGCGGCGCCGACCAGCAGAAGCAGGTCGGGCAGCTCTCGGGCGGCGAGCGCGGCCGGCTGCACCTCGCGAAGATGCTGATGTCCGGCGCCAACGTGCTGCTGCTCGACGAGCCGTCGAACGACCTCGACGTCGAGACGCTGCGCGCGCTGGAGGAGGCGCTGCTGGAATTCGCCGGCAGCGTGATGGTGATCTCGCACGACCGCTGGTTCCTCGACCGCATCGCGACCCACATCCTCGCCAGCGAGGACGACTCGCAGTGGGTGTTCTTCAACGGCAACTACCAGGAATACGAGGCCGACAAGAAGAAGCGCCTCGGCGAGGAAGCCGCCAAGCCGCACCGCATCAAGTACAAGGCGCTGAAGTAGCGTCAGAGTCGTTAAGATTCACCCGAGGAGGACATATGCAAATCATGATTCGCGTTCTCGCGGCGCTCGTGCTCGTCTCGCTGCCCGTTGCAGCGCAATATCCCGACAAGCCCGGTCGTGATGCTCGCCGGCTATCCGCCCGGCGGCCTGGTCGACATCGTCTCGCGCCTGCTGGCCGCAGAGGGATGAAGCCGCGATTTCCGAAAGGCGTGACGGTGGTGAACCGGCCCGGCGCCGCCGGCTCGGTCGCGGTCGCCGAGATGGCGCGCAGCGCGCCCGATGGCTACACCATCGTGATGACGCCGCACTTCGGCGCTGGTGATCGCCGCGCAGCTGCAGGACCTGTCCTACAAGACGCCCGACGACTACGACCCGATCATCAATCTCGTCGCCTACTACCCGATGATCGCGGTGCGCACCGAGTCGGAATACAAGACGATCGAAGACCTCGTCGCGGACGCGAAGGCGAATCCGGGCAAGCTGCGCGTCGGCTCGCCGGGCGAGGGCACCTCCAGCCATCTCAATCTGGAGGAATTCATGCGCCACACGGGCACGAAGATGATCCACGTGCCGTTCCAGGGCTGGGGCCAGTCGAGCCCGGCGCTGCTCGGCGGCCACATCGAGGCGCTGGTCGCGCAGCCGGGTGAGCTGCGCGGCGCGGTCGAAGGCAAGCGCATGCGCGTGCTGGTCAACTTCCGGCCGCAGCGCCTGCCGAACTTCGCCGACGTGCCGACCGCGAAGGAGCGCGGCTGGGACGTGGCGAACGGCGTCTGGTACCTGCTGATGGCGCCGAAGGGCACGCCGGCGCCGGTGACAAGAGTGCCTGCACGACGCGGCGAAGGCCGCGATCGAGGATCCGAAGTTCGCCGCCGACATGGCGAACCGCGGCATCGATGTCGACTACCGGCCGGGCAGCGCGCTGCGCGCCGATCTCTGGCGCGAATACAAGCGTGCACACGGAGATATTGCGCCGCACAGGCATGCTGAAAAATGAAGGCCTGTCGCCGCCGGGCGACACTTAGCGATGCGCTGGCGGCATCATTGCAATTGGAGTAAACCAGGCGGGCATGGTGAGCGGCCAGCCACGCGAGCTGCGGCAACCCGAACGTGCGCTGCGCATCATCGTTGCCGACGATGATCGCGACACGGTATTGAGCCTCTGTCCGCGATCCTGCGAGCAGGAAGGGTATGAAGTCAGCGAGGTCTATCGCGGCGACGCCGTCCTGCGAGCGGGTACACGAATACGCGAGCCCGATGTCGTTCTTCTCGATATCGGCATGCCCGGGAATGACCGGTTTCGAGATTGCGCAGAAGTTGCGTGACACGCAGCTCGGCCGGGCTTGCCCCTCGCTGATCGCAATCACGGCCTGGAACGAGAGGTCGGCGCAAGTGCTGGGCAAGCTGGTCGGCTTCGCCACTATCACCACTGAAGCCCTATTCCACCGACGATCTGCTCGAGGTTCTCGCGCAGCTTACGGCTTCTGGATCGAGCGCATTGACGGTCTCCGGCGCCTCGATGTGAGGCACGTGCCTGAGGCCGGGCTAGCGAGCGGTACCTGCGCGTGGGAAACGCCGCCGCGACCGCCTTGCAGCTCGCTTCCGGCGTGACGATGTCCTCGCTGCCGCAGGCGACCAGCACCTTCTTCGGAATTTGCGCGCGTCCTCAGTCGAGCCGGCCGTGCGTCAGGCAATGCACCGCCTGACGATAGCCCTGCGGGCGGATCCGCCGCTGCGTCCAGCGCATCAGGCTCGACCGCCTCGCGCGGCGAGGCCTTGCCCACCAGCGTCGGCGAGCGCTTTCCGCCAGGCCTCCGGGGCCGAGCCTCGAACTGCTCCAGCCAGCTCGCGCTGCTTGCCTCGTCGCCCGCGTGTCCGGCCGCCGGGCTGAGCAGGATCATGCTGCGCACGCGCTCCGGGTGCGCCGCTGCGTATGCGCCGGCCATCAGGCAGCCGAGCGAGTTGCCGACGATCACCACGTCCTTGAGAAGCAGGCCGATCCAGGAAGGCATGCAGCGCGTCGGCATAGTCGGCCGGTAGCGGCGTTTCGTTTTTCAGAAAATCCGAATTCCCATAGCCGGGAGCGTCCCAGGCGATGAGCCGATAGCCCTTCAGCGTCTCGAGCTGATTCAGCCAGCTCGCCGAGCTCGAGCCGATGCCGCAGCAGCACGAGCGCCCGGCCGGCGCCGGTTTCCCGGTAGGAGACGCTCCCGGATTTCCTCGGGGCGAATTCTGGCGATGCGCTCGTCGACATGTCGACGGTATTCTGGACCGGGCATGAAGGGCAAGCGCGAGATCGTCGGCGGCGGTTTCCGCAGGGCTGACCGCCGCCGTGCGCGCTGGCGCAGCGCGGCTGGCGCGTGCGGCTGCACGAGCGCGCCGACCGGTTGCGCACCGCCGGCGCGGGCATCAACGTCTACGAGAACGGCCTGCGCGTGTCGAGGCCGTGGGCGCGGCAGAGGAAACGCTGCACGAGGGTTTCGTCACCAGGCTGCGCGAGACGCGCGACGAGCACGACCGGCTGCTCTCGGTGCACCACTGGAACATCAGGGTCTACGGCGTGGTGCGCCAGCGCATGATCGACGCGCTCGCGGCCTCGGCGAAGCGCGCGGGCGCCGAGATCGTCCTGCAACTCTGAGGGCTTGGCTGCGACCTCGACGGCGAGCTGCTTCTCGCCGACGGCCGCAGGACGCTGATCGACCTGATCGTGCGCTGCCAGACGGCGTCAATCGAGGATCCGCGACTCGCTTGGGCCTCCTGCCCATCGCCGCTACCTGCCTCGACGGCTGCATCCGACGATGTTCGAAAAGAACCCGTGGGCAGTGGGACGGAAAACGATCGAGTACTGGTCGGGAAAACGCCGGCTGCTCTACAACCCGGCGAGCACCAAGCACTCGTACATCGCCCTCAGCATGCCGCACGACGATCGTCGAGGCAAGGGACCTGCCGCTGAGGAAGGACGTATGGAAGAAGTCGCTCCCGCACCTGTAGCAATACGTAACTGAACGAAGTAATAC
>ERZ1370068.7425-contig-6340_pt1 | contig 52773 bp, 50 predicted proteins | sample MGYA00561227_ERZ1370068 | MGnify/ENA primary metagenome ERZ1370068 (study PRJEB38410, sample SAMEA6850437) | metagenome | study: Metagenomic assessment of the ecological functions of the soil: analysis of the soil microbiota associated with the... | reverse complement strand
TACGTACTTAGTTCCTTCAGCCAACTGCCGATTGCTTCCTGACCAGTACAAGTACGAGTTCACCAGCGCCAAGCTTGCCAAATGCGAGCATGACCCTGATGATTTCCGAAGGCGTGCCGCAGCCATTCAACGCTTCCGATGGCGCCATCCGCTCGGTCACGCCGAGCGCAAACGAGGGCAATATTCACCCACGCCAGCCAAAAAGTATGGCGTCTCGCATGTTCGTCCAATAACGCTGCTCATCCTCCTGAGGGCCCGTCGTTCGATGTTGGCTCGGCTCAAGTAGATGAACCCGACGCCAATGCGTAGGCGACGTTAAACGCGTGCGTACGCCATGATCGGTAAGCACACCCGCCACCAGGACCAGTCCGTGCAACCCCATCAGCTTCGACAGTCCCATCGAGTAACGTCGGAGCCGCAAACCAGTTCAGCCCCGCCTATCTTTACGCCCGTCGGGGCGACGGGTGCGCTCATGCCGCCTCTTGGTGGTAGTACCGCAATAGCCCGACCGAGCCGTTCTCGGCATTGCACTGACCCCTCGCCGGATCCGGGTGCACTGCGGAAACAACAGGACATTGCCTCTTGCCTGCGATGATTGCGCTCTGCGTGAGAGTGCGCAACATATTCGTGCGAGTCGCTCGCAAGAGAGCGTTCACCGAAACAGAATCAGCTTGGACAAGCATTCCTCTTTGACCGATTTCACCCAGCGCTCGGCGTGGGCGTTCAGGTTCGGGCTTCGGCAGGCAACGCGAGCGTCTTGACCTGACCCGACTCGATGATCGCGCGGAAGGAACGCGTGTACTTCGCGTCCCGATCGTGCAGAAGGTAGCGACAGTTTTGCAGGACACCCCACTCCTCCATCGTCACATTCCGGGCGATCTGTTGCATCCATCGCTCATCGGGGTGAACGGTGATGCCGGCGATGTCCACCCTCCGAGCTCTCGAGGTGGATGAAGAAAGAACATAGTAGGTCACCAACCCGCGCAGGGTGAAGACCTCCACACTGAAGAAGTCGGTTCCTGCCAGTACCGCCAGTATGCGCCCGAATGAAAGCTGCCCACGTGGTCGTGCGCTTCCTCTGCGGGCAGGAGGTATGCCGTGGCGCCGCAGAACATTGCCTACGGTCTGGTCTGACACCCGGTGGCCGAGATTGGCCAACGCCCCAGCGATCCGGTCATAACCCCAGCTCGGGTTCTCCTCGCCATGCGCACCAATCAGCTGCTCGATGTCGTCGTCTACTGGAGGTCTGCCAATCTTTCGACGCGCCTTCGAACCATCGAACTTCTGGGCCACCAGGTTCCTGTACCAGCCCAGGATCGTATCCGGCTTCGCGGCATTCGCCACGTCCTCGAGCGCCTTCCGACCCAGGCGGTAGCCAATCTCGGCGAGCGTCTTCTTCTCAGAGTCGGAGAGCAGCAGGCGACCCGTTGACCTGTTCCCTGCAGAATCCGGTTTTCGGCGACCAGATACTCATTGCGAAGGAGTGGCTCCTGGTCCGACCGTCCCGGTGATCGTAGGCCCGAGATACGCGGCCAATCCATAAACTGTCTCCGTACTCCGTCGTCCGACAAGAACGAGGATTATAGGGATTGTACAGCCGGCACTGGCAGAGCAAAATGCGCGGCGATCGGGTCATGAAACTCTTGCTATTTCAGGCATTTGCGTTTTTTGACCATACGGGATCTTTGCCGGCTCGAATACCAGGAATTTACGAGCGGTTCGCAAGCGACCATCCGGCGCTCGCGTGCCAGTTCGTGTTCGGTGTCGCGCCTGAAGCGCTTCGCTTACGCCGGGCGTTCACGGCGCGCCGCCGCGCGGAAGGTGGTACGCACTCGCTACGTGGCCGAGCGGCAAGAGATAACTCCGGAGGATGCGCTGACGCATGCGTAGAGCAAGCGTCCTGTTGACCGCTGCGCTGTGCTGATTCTCGTTAGCCGCCTCGTTGCAGCATGCCGCGGCGGCCGGTGCCGGGCTTGTGCGCAGCCAACAATGCCGACGACCGTTGCGGAAGTGAGCTGCGGGAGGACGCCCGAAGGCAGTATTCGTCATCCTACTTTTCGTGGAATGCGGAAAGACAAATGGTGACCTATGTGGACGAGCGGGCCATGATCTGATGGGCGCGTCATCGCTTCCCCTTCTCGTACCGCTGCTGCCACTTCATCGGCCAATTTCTCGCGCTCGGCCGCACGGTCTTTCTGATCGCGCAATGGTAACGGCGGTTCACGGTCGCCGGCACGGCAATTGCAGCGCACGATGGACCTCCATGACGGCACCACGCTAATACCCATGCGCGCGCCAGCTCTCGGCAATCAGCCCCTCGCGCCGGAGTCTGGTTAGTTGCATCGCTTACCGAGACAGGCATACGTGAACGCTACCGCCAGGATGCGCCGATAGCGGGCAATCGCTAATGTGTCCCAAACGGAATTCCTCGCCCTGACGAGACAAGCAGACCGAGATCGACCCACCCGGTCATCCCGATTTACGAAAGCGGCCGCTCGGTCGTATCGGATCCGCCTCTGCGTTCGTCCGCTGCACCTGTTCGATGCGGGCACGAAACCGGCAAGACCGTGGGTCGCCCCCGGTTTTGTGTTCCCCTGTTGGACGCGAAGCCCGCATCTACGAAGCCTTCGCGAGCCGGGCCTCGCGCCTCGGCCATCCGCGCCGTCGTATGAGAGCGCGCGCCCGGCGGCCTCGGCTGCGGCAAAAGCCGCTTTCGCCGAGAGTTTCCCGCGCCCGCGCCACACGCGGCGCCAGGAACGCCTCGTCCGCAGGGTCGCGGTGAAGGCCCGTCTGTGCGGCCTGCGCCTCTGCAGCTCTGAAGAAAGCGCGACGCGTTCGCATTCGTCGCTTGACGCCGCGAGACCGGCGGCGACCTCGAGCAGGCTCCCGCCTGTTCGCTTCGAGCCGATCTCCTCGGCAATAGCCAGTACATCGAGCAGCATTAACGGGGCGCCCTCCGCCGACCCGCGACCAATGGATACCATTGCGAGATTGAGAAGACTGATGCCGATCGTCTCCCGATCCTCCATCTTGCGTCCGAGGTCGAGCACCTGCTCGTAGAGCGGTTGTGCCGCGTCGAGCTCGCCCTCGAGGCGATGAAGTTGCGCCAGTGCTGTGAGCGCGCAGGCAATCCTCACGACTGTTGCCTAGTTCGCGCGCGATGCGCGAGCGCCTCCGAAGTGCCGCCGCGCGCGCTGCCCGATCGCCTTGCCCGATCGCCGCCATTGCGAGCACCTGGCTTGCGGTTGCCACGCGCCCCTTGTCCCCGATTTCCTGAGCAATCGCGAGGCTTTCCTCCAGATACGCGCTCGCCTCGCCGCATAGCGACCGGGAGAAAGCCGGCTTGCCCCGCAGCAAACATTACCCGGCAACGTGCCAAGCCTCGCTGCTTGCGCTCCCGGACGGGCGAGCGCCTCCACGGCCGCCTGCTGCAGCAGGGTAAAGGAGGCCGCGATTGACGAGGTAGAGCTTGAGCGCTGCACGAGCCGCAAGCCCGGCTCGCCCCCATTCTCCGCCAGCCCACACCACGCGTGCGCGGCGAGCAAGATTCTCCGTTCGACGATCGAGCCGCGCGAGCCATGCGCCCTGCTCCGGGCCCATGAGATTCGGGTTGACCCTTCTCCGCAAGTGCCAGGTAGAACTCAAGATGGCGGGTCCGGACCGTGCCGCCTTCGCTCGCTTCGGCGAGCCGCTGCCGTGCGTATTCCCGAATCGTCTCCAGCAGCCGGTAGCGATCGCCGTCGATCTCCAGCTCGACCAGCGATTATTCTCGACCAGATTACCCAGCAGATCGAGCACCGCGGCTTGTCGACCTCGCCACCCACGCCCACCTGCTCCGCAGCTTCGAGCGTCCAACCTCCGGCGAAGACCGCGAGCCGCCGGAACAGAGTGCGCTCGTGCTCCGTGAGCAGGTCGTAGCTCCAGTCGATCAGGGCGCGCAACGTCCTGCTGCCGCGGCAGGGCGGACGTGTCGCCACGGGTCAGCAGACGGAAACGGTCGACGAGACGCGCCGCGATCGACTCCACCGACAGGGCGCGCACACGGCGCCGCGGCGAGCTCGATCGCGAGCGCGGGATGCCATCGAGGCGGCGGCAGATTTCGGTGACCGAGGCACCGTTCTGGGAGTCACCCGGAACGCGGGCTGCACCGCGGTGGCACGGTCGATGAACAGGCGCACCGCTTCGCATTCCAGGAATGCCGTGTCCGATACGACTTTTCCGGACCGGAACGGAAAGTGCCGGCACCGGGTAGTTCATCTCGCCCGCCACGTGCAGCGGCTCACGGCCGACGCCAGGAGTTTCAGTTGCGCGCCCGCTTGCAGCAGTAACGTCGCCAGGTTGGCGCAGGCCTGCACGGAGGTGCTCGCAGTTGTCCAGGATGAGCAGCAGCTGCCGGTCCTTGACGAAGCTTCACCAGCGCTTCGCTGACCGGATGGCCGGCTTCTTCCTGATCCTGAGCACCGATGCCACGACCTGCGGCACGAGCCGCGGATCGGCGAGGGGGCGAGCTCTATGAGCCACACGCCATCCGGATAGTCATCCAAGGTGTCGGCGCCCAATTGCAGCGACAGCCGGGTCTTTCCGGAGTCCGCCCACGCCGAGCAGCGTCACCAGCCGCGCGCGTCCCAGCAGCACCCTGACCTCGGAGAGCTCGCGGTCGCGTCCGATGAACGGAGGTCAGCCTGCTGCGGGAGGTTGTTCTGGCGTCGCCTCCAGCGAGCGCAACGCCGGAAAATCCTGACGCAACAGTGGGATGCATGACCTGAAAGACATGCTCGGGGCTTGCGAGGTCCCGCAGCCGTACGGCACCCGAGGTCGCGCAACGCGCGCATGCGCAGGCAGCCGGTCGCCGACCACAGTGGCCACCGCCTGCGACACCAGCACCTGGCCGCCATGGGCGGCGCTCATGATCCGCGCGGCGCGGTTGACCGGGCTGCCGAAGAAGTCGTCGTCGCGACGCTCGGCCACACCGGCATGCAACCCGCATCGCACGCGCAGCGCGGACGCCATGGGTTGCCTCGGATCCGCAAGCGCCTGTTGCAGTTGTAAGGCGGCACGGAGCGGCCGCGTCGAGCGCATCCCCGAACACGGCGTGAATGCCGTCACCGATCGACTTCACCACGCGGCCGCGATTGTCCTGCACCGCCGAACGCGCGAGAGCGTCATGCTCGCGCGAGTGCCAGCCGCATCCGCTCAGGTTCCTGCTCCCACAGGCGGGTGCTGCCCTCGATGTCGGTGAACAGGAACGTCACGTTCCCATTGGCGCAGTGCCGCGGATGAGCACGCCGGTCAGCGTCATGAGACGCGGTCGCTAGTCCGGACTGACAAGTTGATCGCCGGCAGAACGATCGATACACGAGCGCGGACTTCGTCCCTCGATCAGCCCTCTGACCGAGGGCAAGGGGACACTGCCCGCAGCACTTGTGGCTGGTGATGCCCGACTCGAGCGTTCCCAAGCTTCCGACGCCTGGACGCTAGTTATTCACGAGCATCGGGTCCAGCGTCAGGATGAGGGAAGCGTCGCTGCTGTTGACCAGGTTTGATGTCGTACCTGTATTTTTTGTTTGGATTTTCCTTCTGCGTCCGCGTCCAGGTCCAGGACGCTGGTCAGTGCCGTGACTGTTCTGAAAAGCTCCCATGCCCCTTTGATGTCGACGCCGGGCGGCTGCTTGTGGTGGAAAACACCCATTGAGGAGCCCCGCTGTTACCAAGCGCCCCACGTGATGTCGACAGGTGCGGGATAAGGCGTCAGGTCGAGCACGAACTGATCGACGGTAAGCGTGATTCCATGACTGCCGACTGTGCTGACGGTGATGTTGATGGTGGGCATGGAGGCGTCTCCTGAAGTTATGTTTATGTTCCGGACAGCCGAATCTCGTGTCGTACGCCTTGCCTCGAGCGTACGACGACGCCTCAAGCCGATTGCTTAGGACGACTGAGCGCCCGTGGCTGAGGTTATCCACAACGATGGTGAGCCGCAAGCGTGAGGTCACGGCACGCCCTTCAAAAATGGGCGCCACATCGCCTTCGGGCGCAGTCGCACAGCGTTCTTCGTACTTGGTGCGAGTGATGGCGTACTCGATGCTGTACTCTAATTCACGGCGGACCACGGGCGCATGTCAGCGTTAGAAGCGTCGCGCGCCCACCTCCGGCAGCGGCGCCCGCGCGGAAGTGGTTTCCACACAGCGCGGCCCATTGCCGCCGAATATCCACGCTTGACCCGCACCACCGACCCAACCAATCAGCCTGACGCCGCGATTGAATTGCCTATCCGTTATCCGTTAGTCCGAACGCAGATAGACCGCCGGGCGCACCTTTAGGGCTCCCGTAGGTCCGGCGTGATCCGATGGCTCCCTTGTGCGGCACGATGAGGTACCTAAGACCCGCATGGTTTATGCGCCGTCAAACGGCCGCGCGGGATCACTGGACGAAAAGCACGCTCAGCAATCAATCGAAAGGAGAGAAGACGATGCTCTTGACATTTCGGGGCTTGTTCGTCGTCCTCGCCCGCTTTTGGCCTCGCGCGCGCGCGAACGACTGGCTGCCGCCCTGAACGTCCGCCTACGTTCTCGGAGAATCCGGGCGCCTCGCGGAAGCAGAACAACATCCAGAAAGACGCGGCGCGCGCTCGCGCGCTGGGCGGCGAGCTACAGCCCGCGCTGGCAGAAGACGCTGACGATCCTGCAGCGCAGGCAATGCCTGCGGCCGCCAGCCGGCCTGCGATCTCTTCCAGGCGCCGCCGCGCCGCCAGCGTGCACGGCGTCGCGCAGGTCCGGATGCGCCCCCATGAAGCTGCTCGAAATCATCCTTGTGCAGCACCAGCAGCTTGCAGGGCGACAATGCGCGGTGATGGTCGCGGTGCGCGTCGCGCTCGGCGATCAGCGCGATCTCGCCGAAGAAATCGCCCGCCTTCGAGCGCCCTTCGGGCGCGCCGTGTTTCCTGATCCACCTCGACCTCGCCCGAGACGATGAAGTACATCGAGTCGGCCTGGTCGCCCTTGCGGATCAGCCGCTCGCCGCGCTCGGCGCGCCTGCGCGCGCAGCACGCCGGCCACCGCGGCGATGCGCGCCGCATCCAGCGTGCGGAACAGCGGCACCTTGGCCACCAGGTTCCAGGTGTCGACGAACTCGCGCCGGCGCACCGCCTCGATGAAGCGCCGAGGCGATGATGCCGACCGGGATCGCGAACATGCACAGGCCCATCACCGCGGTCGAGTCCGCCGGCGATCTTGCCCCACAGGCGTCACCGGCGTGACGTCGCCGTAGCCGACCGTGGTCAGCGTGACGATGCCCCACCACATCGCCTCCGGGAATGCTGCCGTACTTGTCGGGCTGCGCCTCGCGCTCGAAGTAGTAGACCAGGCTCGACTGGAATACGAGCAGCACCAGCATCAGCACCGCCGCGCTCCACAGCACCCGCCGCTCGCTGTAGACCGCCTCGACCATGAACTGGAACGCCGCGGTGTGGCGCAGCAGCTTGAAGATCGGCACGATGTCCAGCCAGTCGAGGTTCAGGCCGAAGTGCGGCGCCAGCGCGAACGGGATCGCCGCCACCAGGTCTACCAGGCCCGGGCAGCGAAAACACATAGCGCATGCCGCTCGCGCGCGGCGCTGGCCGGCGCCCGGGTTGTCGGGCGCGATCCAGATGCGCAGCAGGTATTCGATCGCGAAGCCGAGCGAGGTGAGCAGCAGCATCGACATCGAGCAGCTGCCGTGCTCGCGCCCGATGTGCGGCACCGATTTCAGCACCGCCGTGGTCGACGCTGAGAACGATCAGCAGCACCAGCCGGTACGCGCACCGCGTGGCCGCCGCAGCCGCCCTCCTCGCGCGTGAGCGGACGTGGTGCGCAGCGCGCGTCGCAGCGATCTCGTCGCGCGCGGTCTCGCTCATCGCGCTGCGCTCGTCCTCCGGCGCCGTCCTGCGTTGCGCTTCGCGGCCAGGTCCACCAGACGATTAGAATCAGCAGCGCCAGCGCCACGCCCATCTCGAGATAAATGACCCACATCGTCCGCGCCTTTGCTCCTTCGCTGCCAGCGCGCGATTCTAGTCCTCGCCGGCTGCGCCGCAGCGCCGCAATCGAATCGCCGCCGGCGTCTGCCCGGCCTGCGCCGATTGCCCGGCTCGCCCGGCGCCGGCGCGTCCGCGCAGCGAAGCTACCAGCTGATGCCGTTCGCGGCGATTCCCGGCTGGCGCGAGCGCGCCGATCGCGCCCGGCCTGCGCGCCTTCGCTGCGGGTTGCGCGCGCATTGCCGCGGCCATCGCCTGCGCCGCGCCTGCGAGCGGCGCGCGCGCTGCGCCGCCGACGACGAGGCGCGCGGCGCGCGCACTTCGTCGAAGCGATCGTTCGACGCCTGGGCGATCGCTTCCGCCGAGGGCGCGGCCGAAGGCATGGTGACCGGCTACTACGAACCGGTGCTGGCCGGCAGCCGCACGCGCAGCGAGCGCTTCCGCGTATCCGGTGCTACGGCGTGCCGGCGGATCTGGTCGCGGTGGACCTGGAAAGCGTCAATCCCGAGCTGAAGGGCCTGCGCCTGCGCGGACGCCTGGAGGGCAACCGCCTGGTTCCCTACTGGACGCGCGCCGAGATCGAGAGCGCACGGCGCGCGTTCCGCGCGCCGGTGCTCGCCTGGGTCGAGGATCCCGTCGAGCTGTTCTTCCTGCAGATCCAGGGCTCGGGCCAGATCGCGCTCGACGACGGGCGAGCGGCTGCGCCTGGGCTATGCGCGACCAGAACGGCCATCCGTACCGCTCGATGGGCCGGTTCCTCGTCGAGCGCGGCGAGATGACGCTCGACCAGGCCTCGATGCAAGGCATCAAGGCCTGGGCGGCGGCCAATCCGCGCAAGCTGCGCGAGGCGCTCGACTCCAATCCGAGCTACGTCTTCTTTCGCGAAATGCCGCGACAGCGCGACGCCGCAGGCCCGATCGGCACGCTGGGCGTGCCGCTCACCGCCGGCTACAGCATCGCGGTCGATCCGCGCTCGCGTGCCGCTGGGCGCGCCGGTGTTCCTCGCCGACCACGATGCCGCTGTCGATCGCAGCCGCTGGAGCGGCTGGTGGCCGCGCAGGACACGGGCGGCGCGATCCGCGGCGCGGTGCGCGCCGACTTCTACTGGGGCAGCGGCAGCGGAGGCCGGCGCGCTCGCCGGCCGCATGCGCCAGCAGGGGCAGCATGTGGATCCTGTGGCCCGCGGGCGAAGGCGCCTGCCGAGGCCCTGCAGGCCTACTTTTCGCCGCCTGGCGCGCCGATCCCGTCCAGCTTCTCGCGCAGCTGGCGCGGCGTCAGGCCGCCGCCCGCGCGCTCGCCGTTGGCGAAGAACAGCGTCGGCGTGCCGTTGACGCGCAGCGAGCGGCCGAGCTCCGGAGCACCTTGTCGACCGGGTTGGCGCAGTTCGCGCCTGCCGACGGGCACCTTGGGCGTTTCGTTCGGCCGCGAGCTCCAGCCAGGCCTTGGCGCGGTCGGGCGAGCACCACACCGGCGCGCGAATGGTCGGCGAATGTCGGGGCCGGATCACCGGATACATGAACACGTAGACGGTGATGTCGTCGATCTGCAGCAGCGTCTGCTCCAGGCGCCGGCAGTAGGGGCAGTACGGGTCGCTGAACATCGCCAGCACGCGCTTGCCGTTGCCGCGCTGAACCTTGACCGCCAGATCGAGCGGCAGCGCGCTGAACTCGATCGCCGTGAGCTTTCTGCAGCCGCTCCGCGGTCAGGTTGCGGCCGGATTTCGCACGTCGATGAGGCTGCCGTCGACGAAAGGAAATTCGCCTGCGCATCGGTGTAGACGATCTGCGGGCCGTCCGTGCGTCTGGAAGCGCACCTCGAACAGGCCCGGCCATCGGCGCCGGCTGCGACGCCGTCCACCTTGACGTCTGCGGAAACTTCGCCTTCAGCACCTGGCGGATCTCGCGCCTCGCCGGCGAGCGCGGGCAGCGGCAAGAGCACGGCAACAGCATCAGGACAGGAGTTTTCTCATCATCGGCTTCAGCCCATGGCGTGGCGCATCAGCAGGTTCTTTAGGACAGGCAGGCGGTCGGCAAGGTTCAATCCGGCGTTGCGCAGCCCTGCGAGCCGTGCCGGCCCGCGCGTCGAACAGGCGGTACAGTCCGTGCACGGTGGCGCGCATCGCGAGTATAGCCTCGGCGCGCGCGCGCTCGTAGCGCCGCAGCAGCCGCAGGTCGCCCGGATCGCGGCCCGGTTCGCGCGCGCCGAGCACCGTCGCGCAGCACGCTGCGCATCCTGCAGGCCGAGATTGGCGCCCTGCCCGGCGAGCGGATGGATCACGTGCGCCGGCGTCGCCGGCGAGCGCGACGCGCGGCGCCACCAGGCGGCGCCGCGCGACAGCCGCTGCAGCGGAAGCCGCGCGGCGGCGTCACCAGCGCGAGATTCTCCGAGCGCGTGCTGCGCGCGCAGCGCCGACTTCGCGCGCCAGCGCGTGCGCTCCAGCGCGAGCAGGCGCGCCGCCTCGCGCGTCCGGCAGGCGACCACACCATCGACACGTGGTCGCCGGGCAGCGGCAGCAGCGCGAGCACCGCGCCGCCTGTGCGCCCTGGAACCACTGGCAGCGCGACATTGCGATGCGGCTCGCGCGCAGGCGAAGTTCGCCACCACCGCGCGTCTGGCCGTAGTCCGCGTGCCTCGTGCGCGATGCCCGCCGCGCTCGCGCACCAGCGAGCGCGCGCCGTCGGCGCCGACCACCAGCTTGCGCGTCGAGCTCGCGGCCGTCCTCGAGCGAACGCTCGGCCGCGCGGTCGGCCAGATTCCAGTCCGCTGAGTCGCCGCGGCGAAAACAGCGCCAGCCGCTCCTGGCTCTCGAGGCCGCGCCACAGCGCATCCTGCAGCAGCCGGTCCTCGACGATCCAGGCGAGCTCGCTCGCGCCCGCTGCGATAGGCGTCGAACTCGATCAGCGACGCGCCGTCGTCGCCGTAGACGCGCATCGCGTGCACCGGCGTGCTGCGTGCTCGCGGAATCGCGCTCCAGGCGCCGAGTCGCGCGCAGGAACGCGGCGTTGCCCGGACTGATGGCATAGACGCGCGAATCGAAACCCGGCCGACTGCCGGCGCGCGCGCCGCTCCTGCGACGATCGAGCGCAACGCGCGCCGCGCCAGCGACGAGCGCGCGCCAGCGCGGCGCCGACCAGCGCCGCCGCCGGCGATCGCGACCTCGAACTGCGTTTCGAGTTCACCGCAGATCCTCAACTCTTTGACTTCAAGCCGCTTTTTGGGCGAAAATTCGCGCTCATTCACCGGGGCGAATTAGCTCAGCTGGTTAGAGCAGCGGAATCATAATCCGTTTGTCCGGGGTTCGAGTCCCTGATTCGCCACCATTCCCCTTTCCTGTACACTGAGCCCATGCTGCGTACGCCTGCTGCTTCGCCTCTGCCGTCGCCGCGCTGGCGCGGCGCGCGCGCAGCTGCGCACCATTCCGGCATGACGCCAAGCGCGGCACGCATGAGCCACGTGCAGGGCATGACGGTCGAGATCGACGGCAGCGCGCAGCGATCTCAGCTGCGGGCGCGCAGATCCGCGACGGCCGACAACATGATCGTGCGTGCCGACCGCGTGCCGCCGGCATCGCTGGTCAAGTACCATGCTCGACGCGCGGGCAAGCGTGCACCGCGTCTGGATCCTCACGCCGCAGGAAGCCGCGCAGCCGACCGAAGAGTAGCGGCACGCATGGCGGGCAAGCTCTACCTCCGCACCTTCGGCTGCCAGATGAACGAGTACGACTCGGACAAGATCGCCGACGTGCTCGCGCGCGGCCGAAGGCTTCGAGCCGACCGACGCGGCCGAGGACGCCGACCTCATCGTCTTCAACACCTGCTCGGTGCGCGAGAAGGCGCAGGAGAAGGTGTTCGCCGACCTCGGCCGCGTGCAAGCACCTGAAGCGCGCGCAACCCGGACTGATGATCGCGCGTCGGCGGCTGCGTCGCGAGCCAGGAAGGCGCGGCGATCGTCGAGCGCGCGCCCTACGTCGACGTGGTGTTCGGCCCGCAGACGCTGCACCGGCTGCCCGAGCTGCTCGCGCGGCGCCGCGCGACCGGCGCAGCCGCAGGTCGACATCAGCTTCCCGGAGATCGAGAAGTTCGACCACCTGCCGCCGGCGCGCGTCGAGGGCGCGCCGCGCCTTCGTCTCGATCATGGAAGGCTGCAGCAAGTACTGCAGCTTCTGCGTGGTGCCCTACACGCGCGGCGAGGAAGTCTCGCGGCCGTTCGACGACGTGCTCGCCGAGATCGCCGAGCTCGCCGGCGCAGGGCGTGAAGGAAGTGACGCTGCTCGGCCAGAACGTCAACGCCTAGCGCGGCGACGATGGCGACGGCGAGCGCCGCGGATTTCGCCGAGCTGCTCGTACTACGTCGCCGAGATCGACGGCATCGAGCGCATCCGCTACACCACCTCGCATCCGCGCGAGTTCACGCCAGCGCCTGATCGACGCGCTACGCGCGAGCTGCCCAAGCTCGCGCCGCACGTGCACCTGCCGGTGCAGTCGGGCTCCGACCGCGTGCTCGCGGCGATGAAGCGCGGCTACACCGCGCTCGAATACCGCTCGATCGTGCGCCGGCTGCGCGCAGGCGCGCCCGGACATCAGCCTCGTCGTCGGATTTCATCGTCGGCTTCCCGGGCGAGACCGAGGCCGATTTCGAGGCCACGCTGCAGCTCGCGCGACGAGCTGGACTTCGACGGCTCGTTCTCGTTCGTCTACAGCCCGCGCCCCGGAACGCCCGCGGCCGAGCTGCCGACGACACGTTCCGCTGCGAAGAAAGCTCGAGCGGCTGCAGCGCCTGCAGGCGCAGCTCGACGCGCAGGCGCGCGCGATCAGCGAGGCGATGGTCGGCACGCGTGCAGCGCGTCGCTGGTCGAAGGCGCCGTCGACGAAGGATCCGGCCGAGCTGGCCGGCCGCACCGCGAACAACCGCATCGTGAACTTCGCCGGCGGCAGCGCGCTGATCGGCTCGTTCGCGGACGTGCGCATCACCGCGCGCGCTGGCCGCACTCGCTGCGCGGCGAGCTGCGTGCCTGATGCCGGCTAAGCCCGTCGAGGTCAGCCTCGACCCGGTCGACAACCAGCGCCTCGCGCGCCTGTGCGGCGCGCTCGACGAGAACCTGCGCCAGATCGAGATCGGCGCTCGACGTCAGCATCGCGCGCCGCGGCGCGAACTTCACCGTGCGCGGCGAGCAGGCCGCGCGCGCGGCGCGAGGCGCTCGAGCATTTCTACGAGCGCGCCGACGGACGATCTGACGCATCGACGACGTGCAGCTCGGCCTGACCGAGGTTCGCGCAAAAGGCGTCAGCGCGAAGGACGAGCGGACCGCAGCTGCTCACGCGCGCGCGCCGACCTGCACGGCCGCACGCCGCACCAGGTGCAGTACATCGAGAACATCCTCGCGCACGACATCACCTTCGGCATCGGCCCGGCGGGCACCGGCAAGACCTACCTCGCGGTGGCCTGCGCGGTCGACGCGCTCGAGCGCGACAAGGTGAAGCGCATCGTGCTGGTGCGCCCGGCGGTCGAGGCCGGCGAGCGCCTCGGCTTCCTGCCGGGCGACCTGGCGCAGAAGGTCGATCCCTACCTGCGGCCGCTGTACGACGCGCTCTACGACCTGATGGGCTTCGAGAAGACCGGCAAGCTGCTCGAGCGCGGCACGATCGAGCTCGCGCCGCTCGCCTACATGCGCGGGCGCACGCTCAACCACTCCTTCATCATCCTCGACGAGGCGCAGAACACCACGCCCGAGCAGATGAAGATGTTCCTCACGCGCATCGGCTTCGGCGCCAAGGCGGTGGTCACCGGCGACGTCACGCAGATCGACCTCGCGCGCGGGCAGAAGAGCGGCCTGATCGAGGCGCGCCGCATCCTCGACGACGTGCGCGGCATCGCCTTCACCGAGTTCAGCGCGCAGGACGTGGTGCGCCACCCGCTGGTGGCGCGCATCATCGATGCCTACGAAAAGCACGCGGCGAAGAATAGCGGTGCGATCGGTCGCAGTTCAGCGGTGCCGCGCGCGGTGACTTCGCCAGCCGCGTCGCGTGCGCTGGCGGGCCTGCGCGCAGCTGCGCGCCGGCAGATCACGCTGCGAATCGTCGGCGCAGCCGAAGGCCAGCGGCTGAACGGCAACTACAGGAGGAAGGACAACGCCGACCAACGTGCTCGTCGTTCCCTACGGCAACAGGCAGCGGCGACGTCGTGCTGTGCCACCCCGGTCATCGCGCGCGAGGCGCGCGCGCAGGGCAAGACGCTCGCCGCGCACTACGCGCACCTGGTGGTGCACGGCGTGCTGCACCTGCGCGGCTACGACCACTGAACAAGCAGCGGATGCGCGCGCGCATGGAGCGCGCGCGAAATCCGCATCCTGCGCCGCCTCGGGTTCGCCGACCCCGTACGCGGTAAAATAGCGCCTCGCCCGCGATGAACGACCCGTCCCGGCCCAGCCTGCTCGAGCGCCTGTCCGCGCTGCTCCTGCGCGAGCCCGGCGACCGCGAGCAGCTCGCGCAGCTGCTGCGCTCGGCCTACTCAGCGCAACCTGCTCGACGCCGACGCGCTGTCGATCATCGAGGGCGCGCTGCACGGTCTCGGAGATGCAGGTGCGCGACATCATGATCCCGCGCGCGCAGATGGACATGATCGACATCAACGAGCCGGTCGAGAAGTTCATCCCGCAGGTGATCGCCACCGCGCACTCGCGCTTCCCGGTCGATCGACCAGAACCGCGACGACGTGATCGGCGTCCTGCTCGCCAAGGACCTGCTGCGCTACTACGCCGGCGAGGAGGAGTTCAACGTGCGCGAGATGCTGCGCCCGGCGGTGTTCGTGCCCGAGTCCAAGCGCCTGAACGTGCTGCTGCGCGAGTTCCGCGCCAGCCGCAACCACATGGCGATCGTGGTCGACGAGTACGGCGGCGTGGCGGGCCTGGTGACCATCGAGGACGTGCTCGAGCAGATCGTCGGCGACATCGAGGACGAGTACGACTTCGACGAGGCCGAGGACAACATCCTGCCCGAGCCCGGCGGCCGCTACCGCGTCAAGGCGCTGACCGCAGATCGCCGACTTCAACGCCGCGCTTCGGCACGCAAGTTCTCGGACGAGGACCGCCGACACGGTGGGCGGCCTGGTGATCGCGCACCTCGGCCGCCTGCCGCAAGCGCGGCGAGTCGATCGCCATCGACGGGCCTGCGCTTCCAGGTGCTGCGCGCCGACAGCCGGCGCGTCTACACGCTGCTCGTCGACAAAGCCGAAGGCGTGAACGCCGTTCCGCTCGCTGGTCGCGTTCTGCGCGGGCGCGGCGACGGTGCTCGCGCTTCGCGCCGGTCGGCTTCTTCCCGCTCGCTGCTCGTCACGCTTCGCGCTGCTCGTCCATCTCTGGAGCGACGCGACGCCGCGGCGCTGCGTTCTGGCCGGGTTCTGCGTTCGGCCTGGGCTTCTTCGGCGCCGGCGTCTCCTGGGTCTACGTCAGCCTGAGCGCAGTTCGGCGGCATGCCGCCGCCGCTCGCGGCGCTCGCCACCGTCGCTCTTCTGCGCGTTCCTCGCGCTCTTTCCCGCGCGCCGCCGGCTGGCTGCAGGCGCGCATCCCGGCGCCGCGCGCGGTGCGCGCGCTGCCTGCTCGATTCCGGCCGCGTGGACGCTGTTCGAGTGGCTGCGCGGCTGGATCTTCACCGGCTTTCCCGTGGCTCGCGGTCGGCTACGCGGCGGTCGGCTGGCCGCTGCAGGGCTACGCGCCGCTCGGCGGCGTCTATCGGCGTCTCCTTCCTCGACGCTGTCGCTCGCCGGCAGCTCGTGCTGCTCGCGCTCGCAGCCGGCGCGCTGGTCGCTGGCCGCTGCTCGGCTTCGTGGCGCTCGGTCGCGCGGCGAAGCGCTGCGCCACGTCGAGTGGACCGACGCCGCGGGCGCGCCGGTCGAGCGTCGCGCTGCTGCAGGGCAACGTCGCCGCAGGAGCTGAAGTTCCGGCCCGAGCGCTACGCGCGCGATCGCTCGAGACCTACGCGCGGCTCGCCGAGGAGACGCGACGCGCGGCTGATCGTGCTGCCGGAGACGGCGGTGCCGCGCTTTCTCGACCGGGTCGATCCGGCGTACCTCGCAGCGGCTCGCCGCGGTCGCGCGCAGCAACGGCGGCGACCTGCTGCTCGGCGTGCCGCTACCGCACCGCCGACGGCGACTACTTACAACAGCGTGCATCAGCCTCGGCGCTCGCCGCGCGCAGGTCTACCACAAGGCGCACCTGGTGCCGTTCGGCGAGTTCGTGCCGCCGGGCTTCGGCTGGATCGATGCGCGTGCTGTCGACATCCCGATGTCGGACTTCTCGCGCGGCGCGGCCGACCAGCCGCCGCTCGCGGTCGCCGGCCAGCGCGTCGCGGTCAACATCTGCTACGAGGACGCGTTCGGCGACGAGATCGCGCGCGCAGCTGCCGCGAGGCGACGCTGCTCGTCAACGTGTCGAACGTCGCCTGGTTCGGCGATTCGCTCGCGCCCGGCCAGCACCTGCAGATCGCGCGCATGCGCGCGATCGAGACCGGCCGCATGCACCTCGCCGCGACCAACACCGGCATCACCGCGGCGATCGACCGCGACGGCGCGCGTGCTCGCGCAGCCTGCCGCAGTTCACCGAAGGCCGGCTCGAGGTGCGCGGCGCAGGGCTACGCCGGCGCGACGCCGTACGCGCGCTTCGCCGACTGGCCGGCTGCCTCGCGCTGCTCGCGCTCGGCTGCGTCGCTGCTCGTCGCCTGGCGCGCATGCAGCCGGTAGAATCCGCGCAGCTCATGCTCACCTTCCAGCAGCTCATCCTGCAGCTCAACGCATTCTGGGATCGCCAGCGGCTGCGCGCTGCTGCAGCCCTACGACATGGAAGTGGGCGCCGGCACCTTCCACACCGCGACCTTCCTGCGCGCGCATCGGCCCCGAGCCGTGGAACGCCGCGTACGTGCAGCCCTCGCGCCGGCCGAAGGACGGCCGCTACGGCGACAACCCCAACCGCCTGCAGCACTACTACCAGTACCAGGTGGTGCTGAAGCCCTCGCCGCCGGACATCCAGGACCTGTACCTCGAGTCGCTGCGCGACGCTCGGCATCGACCCGCAGGAGCACGACATCCGCTTCGTCGAGGACGACTGGGAGTCGCCGACGCTCGGCGCCTGGGGCCTGGGCTGGGAAGTCTGGCTCGACGGCATGGAGGTCACGCAGTTCACCTACTTCCAGCAGGTCGGCGGCCTCGACTGCAAGCCGGTGCTGGGCGAGATCACCTACGGCCTCGAGCGCCTGGCGATGTACCTGCAGGGCAAGGAGAGCGTCTTCGACCTGGTGTGGACGCCGGGCGTCACCTACGGCGACGTCTACCACCAGAACGAAGTCGAGCAGTCGCGCTACAACTTCGAGCTGTCGAACGCCGAGATGCTGTTCCGCGCATTTCAGCGACTACGAGGCCGAGGCGAAGCGCCTGATCGAAGCGCAATGCGTGCTGCCCGGCTACGAGATGGTGCTGAAGTGCCTCGCACACCTTCAACCTGCTCGATGCGCGCGGCGCGATCTCGGTCACCGAGCGCGCCGCCTACATCGGCCGCGTGCGCGCGCTCGGCGCGCGCCGTCGCGCAGGCCTACTACGAGTCGCGCGAGCGGCTCGGCTTCCCGATGGCCGAAGCAGTGAGCTGAAGCGACGCTGCTCGTCGAGCTGCTGACCGAGGAGCTGCCGCCGAAGTCGCTGCGGCAGCTCTGCCGAGGCTTTCCGCGACCGACTCGTCGGCGAGCTCGGCAGACGCGCACTCTGGCTGCAGCGAACGGCGCAAGCGCGCGTTTGCAACGCCGCGCCGCCTCGCGGTATCTGATTCCCGGAGTGTCGCACGACGAGCGCCGGACTCGCGAGACCGAGGTCGCCGGGCCGTCGGCCAAGGCGCGCGCCGCAGGCCGTCGCCGGGTTCGCGAAGAAGCACGGCGTCGCGGTCGAGGCGCTGCAGCAGCGCGACGACCGACAAGGGCGAGGTCATACGTCGCGCGCGTCACACGTCAAAGGCGCGGCGCTCGACGAAGGTGCTGCGCAGGCATGGTCGAAGAGGCGCTGAAGGCGCTGCCGATCCCGAAAGTGATGCGCTGGGGCGCGGGCGAGGCGCAGTTCGTCCGGCCGGTGCACGGCCTGGTCATGCTGCACGGCGAGAGCGTCGTGCCGGGCACGGTGCTCGGCCTGCAGTCGGGCAACCGCACGCGCGGCCATCGCTTCATGGGCGACGGCGAGATCGCGCTCGCCGCAGCGCGGACGAATACGAGAAGGCCTTGCTCGGCGAGGGCAGGTGATCGCGGACTTCGCGCGACGCCGAGACCGAGATCGACGCGCAGCTGCAAGCGAGTCGCGGCACGCAGAAAGGCAGCGCTGGGCGAATATCAGGACCTGCTCGACGAGGTCACCGCGCTGGTCGAGCACCCGAGCGTCTACGTCGGCGAGCTTCGACGCGGCGTTCCTCGCCGTGCCGCAGGAATGCCTGATCCTGACGATGCGGCAGAACCAGAAGTATTTCCCGCTGTTCGACGCCGCGGGCAAGCTGCTGCCGAAGTTCCTGATCGTCTCCAACATGAAGCGTCGCCGACCCGCGCCACATCGTCGGCGGCAACCAGCGCGTGGTGCGGCCGCGGCTCGAGGACGCGCGCTTCTTCTACGACCAGGACCGCAAGACGCGGCTGGAGGCGCGCGTCGCCGCAGCTCGGCAAGGTCGTCTATCACAACAAGCTCGGCAGCCAGCTCGAGCGCGTGCAGCGCGTCAAGCTGCTCGCCGGCAAGATCGCGCGCGCAGCTCGAGCGCCGACGCGCTGCAGGCCGAGCGCGCGGCGGAGCTCGCCAAGGCCGACCTGCTCACCGGCATGGTCGGCGAGTTTCCGGAGCTGCAGGGCGTGATGGGCCGCTACTACGCGCTGCACGACGGCGAGCCGCCAGCGGTCGCCGACGCGATCGAGCAGCACTACCGGCCGCGCTTCGCCGGCGACCGGCTGCCGGAGGGCCCGATCGCCTGCGCGGTCGCGCTCGCCGACAAGCTCGACGCGATGGCCGGCCTGTTCAGCATCGGCCAGCAGCCGACCGGCGACAAGGATCCGTTCGGCCTGCGCCGCGCCGCGCTCGGCGTGGTGCGCATCCTGGTCGAGCACAAGCTGCGCCTGTCGCTGAAGGACTTGATCCACGCGCGCCTTCGAGCCGTTCGCCGAGCAAGCCGCATACGCGAGCTGCGCGACTTCATCTTCGATCGCTTCGCCGGCTACCTGAAGGAGCAGGGCTATTCCACGCTGCAGGTCGAGGCGGTGCTCTCGCAAGATGCCGGTCGAACCTCGGCGTGGTGCCGCAGCAGCTCGAGGCGGTGAAGGCGTTCCAGACGCTGCCCGAGGCCGAGAGCCTCGCCGCCGCCAACAAGCGCGTCGCCAACATCCTCAAGCAGGCCGAAGCGAAGGGCGAAACGCTTCGACGGCGTGGCGAGCTGCAAGCGAGCCGGAGGAGCGCGCGCTGCACGACGCGATTCGCGCCGCGTCCGACAAGGCGAAGCCGCTCTACGAGAAGGGCGACTACACCGGCTACCTGAAGAGCTTCGCGGTGCTGAAGGCGCCGGTCGACGCGTTCTTCGACAAGGTGATGGTGATGGTCGAGGACGAGAAGCTGCGCCGCAGCCGCCTCGCGCTGCTGCGCGACCTGCGCGAGGCGATGAACCGCGTCGCCGACCTCTCCAAGCTGCGCGACAATGAAGCTCGTCATCCTCGACCGCGACGGCACCATCAACTACGACAGCGACGAGCTACATCAAGTCGCCCGACGAGTGGCAGCCGATCCCGGGCAGCCTGGAGGCGATCGCGCGCCTCACGCAGGCCGGCTACCGCGTGCGTGGTGGCGACCAACCAGTCGGGCATCGGCGCGCGGCCTGTTCGACACGGCGACGCTGATCGCGATCCACGACAAGCTGCAGCGCGCGCGTCGAGCCAGGCCGGCGGGCGGATCGACGCGTTCTTCTTCTGCCCGCACACGGCCGATTCGACAACTGCCGCTGCCGCAAGCCGCAGCCCGGCATGCTGCTCGAGATCGCGCGGCGCTTCAACGTCTCGCTCGAGGACGTGCTACATGGTCGGCGATGCGCTGCGCGACCTCGAGGCGGCCGCCGCCGCCGGCGCGCAGCCGGTGCTGGTGCTCACCGGCAACGGCGCGAAGACGCGAGACGAGGGCAACCTGCCGCGCGGCACCGACGGTCTATCGCCGACCTCGCGGCGTTCGCGCGAGCAGCTGCGCTCCATGACGCTTCGCTGCGCTCGCTCGCTCTTCGCGCGTCGCGCTGATCGTCGTCACCCCGCCCTACGCGCTGCTCGCGCTCGCGACGCTTGCCGCTGCCGCGCATGCTGCGCTACCGCATCATCTCCGGCTGGTCGCGCGCTGATGCTGTTGCTCGCGCGCGACATCCTCGGCATCGACTGGCGCGTCGAGGGACGCGAGAACCTGCCCGACGCGCCCGGCGGTGATCCTCGCCAAGCACCAGTCGGCCTGGGAAACGCTCGCCTTCCAGCAGATCTTCCCGCCGCAGGTGCACGTGCTGAAGCGCGAGCTGCTCTGGATCCCGTTCTTCGGCTGGGGCCTCGCGCTGATGAGCCCGATCGCGATCGACCGCAGGCGCGGCGTCGCGGCGCTGCGCAGCATCGCGCGCCGCGGGCAGCGAGCGCCTCGAGCAGGGCTTCTGGGTCGTGGTCTTCCCCGAGGGCACGCGCGTCGCGCCGGGCGAGCGGCGCGACTACCAGCTCGGCGGCGCGTGGCTCGCCGCCGCGAGCGGCGCGCCGGTCGTGCCGGTCGCGCACAACGCCGGCCTGCTGCTGGCCGCGCAACGCCTTCCTCAAGCGCCCGGGCACGGTCACCGTCCGCATCGGCCCGGCATCGACTCGAGCGCGAGCCGCGACCCGCAGACCATCAACGCCATGGCCGAGGAATGGATCGAGGAGCAACAGAAGGCATTGGCTGATCGAGCTCGACGGGCGCACGATCGAGTACCGCTTCGCGCGCCGGCGGCGGCGCACGCTCGGCCTCACGGTGGACGCGCACGGCCTCACGGTGGTCGCGCCGCTGCGCGCGCCGTGGCGCGAGATCGACGCGTTCCTGCGCGAGAAGCGAGCGCTGGATCGTCGCCAAGCTCGACGAATGGGCGCGCGTGCCGAAGCCGCCGCTCCTGCACGGCATGAGCGGCGAGTCGCTGCCGTTCCTCGGCGCCGCGCACACGCTCGAGGTGCGCGAGGGCGCGCGCAGCGTCAGCCACGACGCCGGGCGCCTCGTCGTCTACCGCGCCGCGCTGGCGCGCGTGCGAGACGCTGGTCGCGCTGGCTGAAAACGCGCGCGCTCGAGGCGCTCGAGCCGCGCGCGCGCGCATTTCGCCGCGCGGCTCGGTCGTGCCGCGCCGCCCGTCGCGGCTGTCCAACGCGCGCACGCAGTGGGGCGTGTGCGGCGCGGACGGCTCGATCCGCCTCTCCTGGCGGCTGGTGCACCTCGCGCCCGAGCTCGCCGACTACGTGGTCGCGCACGAGGTCGCGCACCTCGTCGAGCTGAACCACTCGCGGCGCTTCTGGAGCGCTGGTCGCCGCGCTCTATCCCGACTGGCGCGCGCGCGCGCGAGCAGCTCGAGCTCGCGGGCGCCTCGCTGCCCGTCATGAAAGGAAACGCGATGAGAATCCTGCACACCATGCTGCGCGTCGGCGACCTGCAGCGCTCGGTCAAGTTCTACACCGAGGCGCTGGGCATGAAGCTGCTGCGCACCACCGAGCGGCCCGAGCAGAAGTACTCGCTCGCCTTCGTCGGCTACGACACCGAGGACCGCGCCGCGGTGCTCGAGCTCACCTACAACTACGGCGTCTCGAAGCTACGACCTGGGCGGCGCCTTCGGCCACGTCGCGGTCGGCGTGCCGGACGTGCAAAGGCCTGCGACAAGGTGCAAGCACCTGCGGCGGCAAGGTGACGCGCGAGCCCGGCCCGGTGAAGGGCGGCACGACGCGTGATCGCCTTCGTCGAAGACCCCGACGGCTACAAGATCGGAGTTCATCGAGAGCCGCTGCGTAGTCCGCGGGCGAGAGGTTCTCCGGCCGCAGCGTCGGATCGATCCCCGCGGCGGCGAAGTTCGCGCCGGGCAGCGCGTTCCTGAGCGTCTTGCGCCGCGCCGAGAATGCGCGGCGCAGCAGGTCTTCGTCGATCTTCAGGATTTCCGGCAGCGGCTCGAGGCGCACGACCGCCGACTCCACCTTGGGCGGCGGCCGGAACGCGCCCTTCGCCACGTTGAAGAGCTTCTTCATGCGAAGCGCGCCTGCAGCGCGACCGAAAGCCGCCCGTACGCCGGCGTCGAGGCGCCGCCACCATGCGCTCGACCACCTCGAGCTGCAGCATGAAGTGCATGTCGCGCACGCGCTCGGCGTAGCGCGCGAGGTGAAAGAGCAGCGGCGTCGAGATGTTGTACGGCAGGTTGCCGACGATGCGCACGCCCTTCGGAAAGATCGAATAGTCGAACTCGAGCGCGTCGGCCTGGTGGACCTTCACCTTCGTCCAGGCGCGCGGCGAGATCGCGATCGATCTCGATGACCTCGAGGCGTCCGACCTTCTCGAGCAGCCGGTGGGTCAGCGCGCCCTCGCCCGGACCGATTTCCACCACGAAATCGTCTTTCGCAGAGTCGAGCGCCTCGACGAGGTGCGCGAGCACCCGCGGGTCGTGCAGGAAGTGCTGCCCGAACCTCTTACGCGGGCCGTGCGAGCTCGATCGCAAGCTTCACCGCCTCGATCAGGCTGCCGGCATCGGCCTTGCCCTTGCCGGCGATGTCGAGCGCGGTGCCGTGGTCGACCGAGGTGCGCACGAACGGCAGCCCGAGCGTGACGTTCACGCCGCGGCCGAAGCTCGCGTACTTGAGCACCGGCAGCCCCTGGTCGTGGTACATCGCCAGCACGCAGTCGGCGCCCTTCAGCCGCTCGGGCACGAACAGCGTGTCGGCGGGAATCGGGCCGCGCGCGTCGATGCCCGCGGCGACCGCGTCGGCGATCGCCGGCGCGATGACGTCGTTGTCCTCGCGTGCCGAGGTGGCCCGACTCGCCGCTGTGCGGGTTCAGCCCGGCGACCAGGATGCGCGGCCTGCGCGATGCCGAACCGATTTCTCAGGTCCGCGTTCAGCACGTCGCAGAGTCTTCAGCGAGCGAACTCGCGGGTGATCGCGCGCGGCACGTCGGCAGAGGCAGGTGCGTGGTCGCGAGCGCCACGCGCAGGCCGCCGCCGACCAGCATCATCACCACGTGCGGCGCGCGCAGCGCTCGGCGAGGTATTCGGTGTGGCCGGTGAAGGCGATGCCGGCGTCGTTGATCACGCTCTTCTGCACCGGCGCGGTGACCATCGCGTCGATACTCGCCCGACAGGCAGCCGCGCGATCGCGCGGTCGAGCAGCGCGAGCACGTAGCGGCGCGTTGCCCGGGTCGAGGCTGCCCCGGCCTGGCGCGGCCGCGCGAGCGGCACGTGCGCGACGTCGGGCAACGCCGGGAAGCAGGCTGCGGTCGCCGATGACGACGATGCGCGCCGGCAGGCTCGGCGTCGCGCAGCCGCAGGCAGATCTCCGGTCCGATGCCCGCCGGCTCGCCGGAAGTGACGCGATGACCGGAGGCTTATCGTTCCTCCAGCCGCAGCTCGACGTAGGTCGTGGTCGCGCAGCTGGCGCAGCCACTCGCTGGTACGCCTCGTCGCCCTTGCGCTCGCGCAGCGCCTGGCGCGCCTGCAGGCGCCGCCGCTCGAGGCTCATGTCGGCGGAGCGCCGCTCGAGCACCTGGATGAGGTGGTACGCCGAACGGCGTGCGCACCGGCTCGCTGACCTCGCCGATCTGCAGCTCCTGGTAGGCGCGCTCGAAGTCGGGCACGGTGTCGCCGGGATAGACCCAGTCGAGCTCGCCGCCGCGCGCCGCGGTGCGCGTCGTCCGAGTGCACGCGCGCCATCTCGGCGAAATCGGCGCTCCTGCGCGACGATGCGCTCGGCGCAGGTCGGTCAGGCGCCGCCGCGCCTCGGTCTCCGAGACCGTCTCGCTGGTGCGGATCAGGATGTGCCGCAGCCGCGTCTGCGGGATCGGCGCGTCGCTCGCGCCGCCGGCCGCGCCGGTCGACGAGCTTGAGCACGTGGAAGCCCGCCGGGCTGCGCAGCGCGCGCTCACGTCGCCGGGCTTCATCCTGCGCCAGCGTCGCGGCGAACAGCTCGGGCAGGCGGTCGTGCGCGCGCCAGCCGAGCGCGCCGCCCTGCAGCGCCTCGGGCGCGTCGGAATAGGTCGCGGCGAGCTGCGCGAAGTCGCCGCCGCCGCGCGCTTCGGCGAGCGCCTGCTCGACGCGCCGCGCGCCGCCTCGACCTGCTCGGGGCTCGCCTGCTCCGGCACGCGCACCAGGATGTGGGCGAGGTTGTACTCGGCGCGCTCGCCGGGCGCGGCTTCATCGCCTCGAGGAACAGATCGATCTCGCTGTCGCTCACCTGGATCTTGTCGTCGACCTCGCGCTCGCGCAGCCGCGTCAGCGTGATCTGCTCGCGCAGGTCCTGGCGGAACGTGCTCGAAGGGCACGCCGTCGCGCTCCAGCGCGGCGCGGAACTCGGCGAGCGTCATCTTGTTGCCGCTCGGCGATGCGCTGCACCGCGCGGTCGAGCTGCAGCTCGTCGACGCGGATGCCGGTGTCGCGCGCCATCTGCAGCTGCGCCTTGTCGAGGATCAGCCGCTCGAGCATCTGCCGCTCGAGCACCGCGCGCTCGGGCGGCGCTGCGTGCCGCGGCGCCGCAGCTGCCGCTCGGCGCGAGCCGATCGGCGTCGGTCGAGCTCGGAGGCCGTGATGACTTCCTTGTTGACGATGGCGACGATCCGGTCGACGGGCGACGCGCGCTGCGCCGCGGCAGCCGGCAGCTGGCGGCGAGCAGCACGGCGAAGCAGAAGCAGCCGGCGCATCAGTACACCTGGTCGAACGGCAGGCGCGGCCGCGCGCTCGGCGGCGCGAGCGTCGGGTCGCTCGGGTTGGTCACCGAGTAGCCGGGGACGTTGCGGCGCAGGAACGCCGACGCCTGGTCGGTGCCGATCTGGCCGAGGCCGTTGAACTCGATCTGGAAGATGAGGGCCGTGGAAGTCACGTTGGTCGCCGCCTGGAGCCGCTGCACCACGGTGCGGAACACCCAGCACCCGGCGTTGTACTCGAAGCCGGCCAGGCCTTCGAGCAGCTGCTTGTCCAGAAGCGAGTAATTGTAGCGCCCGACGCCGTACCAGCCGGCGCCGAGCGGCCACTGCCCGGAGAGGTCGATCTGCCGCACGCCGACCCCGGTGCTCGAGGACTCGGCGCTCTGGAAGCGGTAGCTCGCGTTGATGACCTTGGCGATCTCCGGCGAATAGCGCGTGCCGAAGGAGAAGCGCTGCACCGTCCCCTCGCGCAGGTAGTACTGGCCGGTGACGTCGAAGGTCCACTGCCGCGCCAGGCCGCCCGCCGAGCGAGGCGAGGATGTCGGACGTCGTTGAGGTGCGCAGCGTCGAGGTCGGCGTCAGGCCGACGCGCTCCTCCTGGAAGTAGTAGCGCTGGCCGATGGTGGCGCGCATGCGCTCCTGGCCGTTCGACTGCAGCAGGCGCGAGGTCAGCGCCGACGGTGAGCTGGTTGGCGTCGCCGAAGCGGTCGCCGCCGGAGAAGCGGTTCTCGTTGAAGAGCTGCGGATAGTTGAAGTCGGCGAGCGCGGTGTCGAAGAGCGGGATCTGGTCCTGGTTGCGGTACGGCGCGTAGACGTAGAACAGGCGCGGCTCGAGCGTCTGCGTGCACGCTGTCGCCGAACAGCATCGCATCGCGATCGAAGACCACGCCGGTGTCGATGCTCAACCATGGCACCGTGGCGTGCGGCGTCGACTCCTGCCCCGTCGGCGGTGCGCTCGAGGCTGTAGCCCATGTAGCGCACGCCCGGCCTTCGGCGTGAAGAACCATCCCGGCCCGAGCGTCGGCAGGGCGAGGGTCGGATTGACGACGGTGCGCAAGCCCTCGACCAGGGTTTCGTGCTTGAAGCTGGACGAATTCCGCGCCGAGCGCGCCGTCGAACAGCCCGATGCCGGTCTTGCCGCGGCGTGTAGTTGAGCTGCGGCAGGCGATCGTACGGCGGCACGATCGGCGCGAGCGGATCCTGCAGCGTCTGGCAGCGCTGCACGCGGGCCTGCACGGTGGACCGCGCGCCCAGGCCCAGGCCCGACGCGCCGTAGGTCAGATAGGCGTCCTGCGGCAGCGTGCGCTGCGAGACCTGCTTCACCTGGCTCGCCAGGTCGACGAAGTAGCGGTCGTCGGAGACCTTGTTGTAGTCGACGTTGCCGGTGAAGCCCGGGCGGAACGTTTGCGCGTGCTGCCAGGAGACGCCGCGTCGCGAGACGCCGAGCTCCTCGTCGTTCGGGCAGGTACTCGAGCCTCAGCTCGCCGGCGTAGTCGAGCGCTGCAGGTAGCGCGCCTGGTTCTTCAGCTGCTCGCCGCGCTTCGTCATGTACACCGGCGTGAGGGTCGCGTCGACCTCCGGCGCGATGTTCCAGTAGTACGGAATGCCGACCTCGAAGCCGCGCTGGCTGGTCTGCGAGTAGTACGGCGTCAGCAAGCCGCTCTTGCGGCGGTTCTCGAGCGGAAAGCTGAGATACGGCGAAGCGCGAGCATCGTGCGTGTCGAAGAAGCGCAGCCGCGGGTGCCAGGCGCGCCCTTCCAGGTTGTCGTAGTCGAGCTCGATCTCGTCGGCGATCAGCAGCCAGTCTTCCTGCCCCGGCTGGCAGGTGGTGAAAGTCGCCTTGCTCAAGCAGGTAGCGCGTCGCGCCGAGGAAGTCGAGCCGCTCGGCGCCGCCGCGCGCGGTGCGTTCTCGCGCTGCAGCAGATAGGTCGGCTGCTCGAACACGCCGGTATCGTCCTGCGTGTTGTACTGCAGGCGCGGCCCGTAGAAGCGGTCGGCGCCGCTCTGCAGCCGCACGCCGCCGTCCGCCTCCAGGCGGCCGAACTCGCGGTTGAAGCGCAGCCGATCGCCGAAGATCGACGGCGTCGTCGCGCCGCACCTCGACGCGGCCGCGCGCGCTGAACTCGAGATCGCCGACGCCCTCGATGATCTCGGCGTCGACGGTCGTCGGCTCCGCGCGGCAGTCGGCGGCCGCGTCTTGCGCGACGGCTGGCGCGGCGGCGGACGAGCGCGACGGCCAGCGTCGCAAAGCGGTGCGGCATGGAGCGACGGCGGAAGCTTTTGCGATGTTAGAATTTTCAATGATACACGCCGATGACGCGGCGCGCCGCCGCTGGAGCGCTGGCTCGCAGCCCAGCTGCCCGGCGCCAGCGCTTCTCGCTCGCCCCGGCCTCCGAGGACGCCAGCTTCCGCCGCTACTTCCGCGCGCGCGCTCGCCGACGGCCGCAGCTTCATCGTCATGGACGCGCCGCCCGACAAGGAGGACTGCCGGCCGTTCGTGCACGTCGCCGGCCTGCTGCGCGAGGCCGGCGTGCACGCGCCGCAGGTCCTCGCGCAGGACCTCGCGCAGGGCTTTCTGCTGCTCGCCGACCTCGGCACCACGCACCTACCTGCAGGCGCTCGACCGCGCAGAACGCGCGCGCAGCTCTTCGCCGACGCGACCGACGCGCTGATCCGCTGGCAGCTCGCGACGCGCGCCGGGCGAGCTGCCGCCCTACGACGAGGCGCTGCTGCGGCGCGAGATGAATCTCTTCCCGAGTGGTATGTCGGCAAGCACCTGCAGAATGAGCTCTCGCCGGACGCAGAACGGAACTCTCGAAAAGATCTTCGAGCTGCTGGTGAAGAGCGCGCTCGCGCAGCCGACGGTCTACGTGCACCGCGACTACATGCCGCGCAACCTGATGGTGTGCGAGCCGAATCCCGGCGTGCTCGACTTCCAGGACGCGGTGCTCGGGCCCGATCACCTACGACGTGGTGTCGCTGTTGCGCGACGCCTTCGTCAGCTGGGAGGAGGAGCAGGTGCTCGACTGGACCGTGCGCTACTGGGAGAAGGCGAAGCAAGCCGGGCTGCCGGTCGCACGCCGATTTCGCCGAGTTCTGGCGCGCGTTCGAGTGGATGGGCCTGCAGCGCCACCTCAAGGTGCTCGGCATCTTCGCGCGCATCCACTACCGCGACGGCAAGCCGAAGTACCTCGCAGGACACGCCGCGCTTCCTCGGCTACGCGCGCGCCGTGCGCGACGCGCTACCGCGGCGCTGGCGCCGCTCGCGCAGCTGCTGGACGAGCTGCGCCGAATGAAGGCGATGATCCTCGCCGCCGGGCCGCGGCGAGCGCGCTGCGGCCGCTCACCGACACGCGTGCCCAAGCCGCTGGTCGAGGCCGGCGGCAAGCCGCTCATCGCCTGGCACCTCGAGCGCCTGCGCCGCCGCCGGCTGCCGCGAGGCGGTGATCAACGTCTCGCACCTCGGCGAGCGCATCGTCGAGCGCGCTCGGCGACGGCGCGCGCTGCGGCCTGCGCATCGCCTACTCGCGCGAGGCCGCAGCCGCTCGAGACCGCGGGCGGCATCGCGCAGGCGCGCTGCCGCTGCTCGGCGACGAGCCCGTTCCTGCTCGTCAACGCCGACGTCTACTGCGAGTGTCGACTCTCGCGCGCCTGCGCGCGCGTCGCGCTCGGCGAGCGGCTCGCGCACCTCGTGCTGGTGCCCAACCCGCGCACCACCCGGCAGGCGACTTCACGCTCGATGCGGGGCGAATCGGCAACGCCGCGGCGCCGCGCTACACTTATGCGGGCATCGCGCGTGATCTCGCCGGCGCTGGTCGCCGGCGTCGAGCGCCGGCGAGCAAGGCGCAGCTCGCGCCGCTGCTGCGCGCCGCGGCGGAGCGGCGGCTGGTGAGCGGCGAGCTGTACGAAGGGCTCTGGCAGCGACGTCGGCACGCGCGAGCGCCTCGCCGAGCTCGAGGCACACGCTGGCAGCGAAACATGAAGATCGCTGAAGACATCTCCATCTACCGCCGGCGGCGCGAGCGGCTGGCGCAGGCCATGCAGCGCGGGCGTCGCGGTCGATCCCGACCGCGCCGGAGCGCATGCGCAACCGCGACACGCACTATCCCGTACCGCTTCGACAGCCACTTCTACTACCTCACCGGCTTCGCCGAGCCCGAAGCGGTGCTGGTCATCGTCGCCGGCGACGAAGCCGCAGATCCTGCTCTTCTGCCGCGAGCGCGAACGCGGAGCGCGAGATCTGGGACGGCTTCCGCTACGGCCCGGAGCGCGCGCGCGAGCGCTTCGGCTTCGACGAGGCGCACCCGATCGACGACGCTCGACGAGGCGCTGCCGCGAGCTGCTCGAGAACCAGCCGGCGCTGCTACTATCCGGTCGGCGCCGACCCGGCATGGGACGCGCGCGCGATGCAGTGGCTGAACGCGGTGCGCGCCAGGCGCGCGCCGGCGTCGCGGCGCCCGACCGCGTGCAGGACGTGCGCGCGCTGATCGACGAGCATGCGCCTCATCAAGGACGCGCACGAGCTGGCGCGTCATGCGCCGCGCCGCGCGCATCGCCGCCGCGCGCGCACCGCGCGCGCGATGCAGCGCGACGCGCCCGGGACGCAGCGAGTACGAGATCGAGGCCGAGCTGCTGCACGAGTTCCGGCGCAACGGCGCGCAGTTCCCGGCGTACTGGCCGATCGTCGCCGGCGGCGCCAACGCCTGCGTGCTGCACTACGTCGCCAACGACGCGCCGCTGCGCGACGGCGATCTGCTGCTGATCGACGCCGGCTGCGAGCTCGACGGCTACGCCTCCGACATCACGCGCACCTTCCCGGTCGAGCGGCCGCTTCAGCGCGCGCGCAGCGCGAGGTCTACGAGATCGTGCTCGCCGCGCAGGCGCGCGGCGATCGCGACGGTGCAAGCCGGGCAACGCGCTGGAACGAGCCGCACGACGCCGCGGTGCGCGTGCTCGGCGCAGGGCATGCTCGACCTCAAGCTCTGCTCGCGGCAGCGCTCGACGCGGTGCTCGAGAAGGAGACCTACAAGCGCTTCTACATGCACCGCACCGGCCACTGGCTCGGCCTCGACGTGCACGACGCCGGCGACTACAAGCGCGGCGGCAAGTGGCGCGCGCTCGCGCCCGGCATGACGCTCACGGTCGAGCCCGGCCTCTACATCCGCGCCGCGCGACGACGTGCCCGAGCGCCTGCGCAACATCGGCGTGCGCATCGAGGACGACGTGCTGGTCACCGACGCAGGGCTGCGAGGTGCTCACCGCCGAAGCGCCCAAGCGCGTCGACGGACATCGAAGCGCTGATGCGCGATGCCGCGCGCTGACGGTCGTCGACGTCCTGATCCGCGGCGCGGGCCGGTCGGCTGCGCGCTCGCGCTCGCCCTGCGCGACTCGCGGCTGAAGGTCGCGATCGTCGAGCGCGATCGCCGCCGACGAGCGCCGCGTTCCGGCCGATCGCGCTCTCGCTACGCGAGCCGGCTGATCCTCGAGCGGCTCGGCGCCTGGCGCGGCGCTGGCGGTGACGCCGATCGAGACCATCCACGTCTCGCAGCGCGGCGGCTTTCGGCCGCACGCGGCTCGACGCGCGCGACGCCGGCGTGCCCGCGCTCGGCTACGTCGCCGACTACGCGCGCTCTGGCGCGCTGCGCTGCGCGAGCGCGTCGCCGCGACTCATGTCATCCGGACGAAACGCCGGCCCGCTGCGTGCGTGCACGCGGAGGGCGCGCGCCGGACGCGAGCGAGAAAGCGCTACGCGCAGGATGCGCGTGGTCGCGCTGGTGCGGCCGCGCCGGCTGCCCGCGGCACCGCGCTTCGAGCGCTTCACCGCCGACGGCCCGCTCGCGCTGCTGCCGCTCGCGCGGCCGCTACGCCTGATCTGGAGCGCGAGCCCGAACGCGCGCGCGCGCTCGCCGACGCTGCCGGCAGGCGGAGTTCCTCGCAGAGCTCGCCGCCGCGGCCGGCCGCGCGCCGGCGGCCCGTCGCCGTCGGCGAAGCGCGCTCGGTGCAGCCGCTCGCGCTGCGCGTGCAGCCCGGCGCGCATCGGCCGAGCGCGCGGTCTACATCGGCAACGCGGCGCAGACGCTGCACCCGGTCGCCGGCCAGGGACTCAACCTCGGCCTGCGCGACGCCTGGGAGCTGGCGCAGATCTTGCGCGATGCCGCGATCCCGGCGACGCGCGCGACGCTCGCGCGCTACGCCGCGCGCCGGCGGCTCGACGCGGCGGCGACGATGCGCGTCACCGACTTCCTCGCCGGCGCGTTCCTCGGCTCGAGCCGCCTTGCGCGCGCTGCGCGCGGCGCGGCGCTGACGGCGCTCGATGTTTTCCCGCCGCCGCGGCGCTTTTTGCGCGCCGCATGATCTATGGCCCGTCGGCGCTGCCGTGAAATGATTTACGCACTGCCGATTTTTTCGCGCGAAAGCGGCTAGAATCCGCTTCCCTCGCACGTCAATCACGCAACGACCATGAAAGTCGGCGCGCATCGAGCTTGCGCAGCGGATTGTTCGTCGCTCCGATGGCGGGCATCACCGACCGCCCATTCCGCACGCCTCGCGCGCCGCTTCGGCGCCGCGCTCGCGGTCTCCGAGATGGTCTCCTCGCGCCCCGAGCTGCGCGAGTCGCGCAAGACCCGGCTGCGCCTGGACCACGCCGGCGAGCCCGGCCCCATTTCGGTGCAGATCGCCGGCGCCGATCCGGCCGATGCTGGCCGACGCCGCGCGCTACAACGTCGGCCAGGGCGCGCAGATCATCGACATCAACATGGGCTGCCCGGCGAAGAAGGTGTGCAACGTCGCCGCCGGCTCGGCGCTGCTCGAGGACGAGGCGCTGGTGGCGCGCATCCTCGAGGCGGTGGTCGCGCGCGGTCGACGTGCCGGTGACGCTGAAGATCCGCACCGGCCCGGCGCCGCGAGCGGCGCAACGCGCGTGCGCATCGCGCGCATCGCCGAGGCGGCCGGCGTCCAGCTGCTCGCCATCCACGGCCGCACCGCGCGCCTGCGCTGTTCGGCGGCGAGGCCGAGTACGACACCATCGCCGAGGTGAAGTCGCGCGTGCGCATCCCGGTGATCGCCAACGGCGACATCCGCACGCCCGAGGACGCGAAGCGCGTGCTCGAGCTGCACCGGCGCCGACGGCATCATGATCGGCCGCGCCGCGCAGGGCCGGCCGTGGCTGTTCCGCGAGATCGCGCACTACCTCGCGACCGGCGAGCGGCTCGCGCCGCCGCGCGCCGGCCGAGATCGGCGCGGTGCTGATCGAGCACCTCGAGGGCCTCTACGACGCTCTACGGCGCCGAGCAGGGCGCGCGCGTCGCGCGCAAGCACATCGGCTGGACGGTGCGCGAGCTGCCCGGCGGCGAGGCGCTGCGCAGCGCGGCGAACCGCATGCAGACGCGCCGCGCGCGCAGCGCGCGGCGGTCGAACGACTACTTCGACAGGCTGGCCGCATGAGCCGCACGCAACGAGCTCGCCGACTGCGTCAAGCGCTCGCTCGAGCGCTACTTCAAGGACATGGACGGCGAGAAGCCGACCTCGATCTACGACATGGTGCTGAAGAACATCGAGAAGCCGATGATCGAGACGGTGCTCGGCAAGGCCGCAGGCAACCAGATCGCTCGCCGCCGAGATGCTCGGCATCAACCGCAACACGCTGCGCAAGAAGATGCAGCAGCTGCGGATCAAAGGGTGAGTGGTCGAAAGTCACGCCGGGCGCTGCTCAGCGTCTCCGACAAGTCCGGGATCGTCGAGCTGGCCCGCGCGCTGGCCGCGCTCGGGCGTCGAGCTCCTCTCCACCGGCGGCACGGCGAAGCTGCTCGCAGAAGGAAGGCGTCGCGGTCACCGAGGTCTCGGCGCTACACCGGCTTCCCGGAGATGCTCGACGGGCGCGTGAAGACGCTGCATCCGAAGATCCACGGCGGCCTGCTCGCGCGGCGCGACGATCCGGCGCACCTCGCGGCGATGCAAGACGGCCGGCATCGCGCCGATCGACCTGCTGGTGGTCAACCTCTATCCGTTCCAGGCGACGGTCGCCGACCCCGACTGCCGCCTCGAGGACGCGATCGAGAACATCGACATCGGCGGCCCGGCGATGCTGCGCGCGGCGGCGAAGAACCACGCCGGCGTCGCGGTGGTGGTCGATCCGGCCGACTACGCGACGCGTGCTCGACGAGATTGCAAGCGCAGCGGCAGCGGTCGCCGACGCGACGCGCTTCGACGCTGGCGCGCAAGGTGTTCGCGCACACCGCGGCCTACGACGGCGCGATCGCCAACTACCTCTCGTCGCTCGGCGACGGACGCAAGCGCCGCGAGTACCCGACGTGCTCACGCCTGCAGTTCGCGCAAGCTGCAGGACCTGCGCTACGGCGAGAACCCGCACCAGAGCGCGGCGTTCTACCGCGACGACGAGCCGGTCGCCGGGCGGCCTCGCGGCGCTACCGCCAGCTGCAGGGCAAGGAGCTCTCCTACAACAACATCGCCGACGCCGACGCGGCGTGGGAGTGCGTGAAGAGCTTCGCCGAGCCGGCCTGCGTCATCGTCAAGCACGCCAACCCCTGCGGCGTCGGCGATCGGCGAGCCTCGCCGCGGCCTACGACGAAGGCGTTCAAGACCGACCCGACCTCGGCCTTCGGCGGCATCCTCGCCTTCAACCGCGCGCTCGACGCGCGGCCGCGGCCGAGGCGATCGGCGAAGCAGTTCGCCGAGGTGATCATCGCGCCGCGCTTCGAAGCCGACGCGCTGCGCGCGTTCTCGCGAAGAAGGCGAACCTGCGCGTGCTCGAGGTGCCGCTCGCGCACGACGCGCAGGCGCACGACTACAAGCGCGTCGGCGGCGGCCTGCTGGTGCAGAGCACCGACGTCGCGACGCTGACGGAAGGACCTCAAGGTCGTGACGAAGAAGCAGCCGACCGAGGCGCAGCTGCGCCGACCTGCTGTTTCGCCTGGACGCGTGGCGCAAGTTCGTGAAGTCGAACGCCATCGTCTTCTGCCGCGACGGCATGACGCTCGGCGTCGGCGCCGGCCAGATGAGCCGCGTCGACAGCGCGCGCATCGCCGCGACTCAAGGCGGCGAACGCCGGGCTGTCGCTCGCCGGCTCGGTGGTGCGCCTCGGACGCGTTCTTCCCGTTCCGCGACGGCCTGGACGTGGTCGTCGACGCCGGCGCGACGGCCGTGATCCAGCCCGGCGGCAGCGTGCGCGACGACGAGGTGATCGCCGCCGCCGACGAGCGCGGCGTCGCGATGGTCTTCACCGGCGTGCGCCACTTCAGGCACTGACGATGAAGCTCCTCGTCATCGGCTCGCGGCGGACGCGAGCACGCGCTGGCGTGGAAGCTCGCGCAGAGCCCGCGCGTGCAGAAGGTGTTCGTCGCGCCGGGCAACGGCGGCACCGCGACCGAAAACGGCCTGGAGAACGTCGCCATCACGCGACATTCCCGAGCTGATCGCGCTTCGCGAAAGGAAGGCATCCATCTCACCGTGGTCGGGCCCGGAAGCGCCGCTCGCCGCGGGCGTGGTCGACGCCTTCCGCGAGGCGGGGCTGCGCATCTTCGGCCCGACGCGCGCCGCGGCGCAGCTCGAGGCGTCGAAGGATTTCGCCAAGGCGTTCATGGTGCGCCACGGCATCCCGACCGCGCGCTACGCGACCTTCACCGACGCCGGCGAGGCGAAGGCCTACGTCGACAAGCACGGCGCGCCGATCGTCGTCAAGGCCGACGGCCTCGCCGCGGGCAAGGGCGTGGTGGTCGCCGCGACGCGCGAGGAAGCGCACGCCGCGATCGACGCGATGCTCGGCGAGAACAAGCTCGGCGCCGCCGGCGCGCGCGTGGTGATCGAGGAGTTCCTCGAGGGCGAGGAAGCGAGCTTCATCGTCATGAGCGACGGCGCGCACGTGCTGCCGCTCGCCACCAGCCAGGACCACAAGCGCCTGCGCGACGGCGACCAGGGACCGAACACCGGCGGCATGGGCGCCTACTCGCCGGCGCCGGTCGTCACGCCGAGGCTGCACGCGCGCGTGATGCGCGAGATCATCCAGCCCGCGATCCAGGGCATGGCGAAGGACGGCACGCCCTACGTCGGCTTCCTCTACGCCGGCCTGATGATCGACGCGGCGGGCAACGCCGAAGACGCTGGAGTTCAACTGCCGGCTCGGCGACCCGGAGACGCAGCCGATCATGCTGCGCCTGAAGTCCGACCTGCTCGACCTCGTCGAGCGCGCGCTCGACGGCACGCTCGACCGCGTCAAGGCCGGACTGGGACCGGCGCCCGGCGCTCGGCGTGGTGCTCGCCGCGCACGGCTATCCCGACGAGCCGCGCAAGGGCGACGCGATCGACGGCCTGCCGAAGCCGACCGACGACTGCCGCGTGTTCCACGCCGGCACGCGCTCGGACGGCAAGACGATCGTCACCAACGGCGGCCGCGTGCTGTGCGTCACCGCGCTCGGCGACTCGGTGAAGATGGCGCGCACGCGCGCCTACGAGGCGGTCGACGCGATCCGCTTCGACGGCATGCAGTACCGCAAGGACATCGGCCACCGCGCCCTGAAGAGAGCTGATGAATGCGCAGCGCAGGTCCGCGACTACTTCACCGGGCTGCAGCAGCGCATCGTCGCCGCGCTGGAAGCGCTCGACGGCACGCCTTCCGCACGCGACGCCTGGAAGCGCGCCGAGGGCGGCGGCGGCGTGACCCGCATCATCGAGGAGGGCAAGCTCTTCGAGCGCGGCGGCGTCGAATTTCTCGCGCGTCGCAGGGCAGCGACGCTGCCGCCGTCGGCGAGCGCCGCGCGGCCGCAGCTCGCCGGGCGCGCCTGCGAAGCGATGGGCGTGTCGCTGGTGCTGCATCCGCGCAATCCCTACTGCCCGACGGTGCACATGAACGTGCGCTTCTTCTGCCGCGCAGGCGACGCGTCTGGTGGTTCGGCGGCGGCATGGACCTCACGCCCTACTACGGCTTCGAGGAGGACGCGCGCCACTTCCACGCCACCTGCAGGCACGCGCTCGCGCCGTTCGGCGCCGAGCTACTATCCGCGCTTCAAGAAGTGGTGCGACGAGTACTTCTACCTCAAGCACCGCGACGAGCCGCGCGGCATCGGCGGCATCTTCTTCGACGATCTCGCCGACCGCGACTTCGACGCTGCGTTCGCGCTGATGCGCTCGCGTCGGCGATCACTTCCTCGCCGCCTACGTGCCGATCGTCGAGCGACGCAAGCGACCTGCCCTACGGCGAGCGCGAGCGCGACTTCCAGGCCTACCGGCGCGGCCGCTACGTCGAGTTCAACCTGGTCTACGACCGCGGCACGCTGTTCGGCCTGCAGTCGGGCGGCCGCACCGAGTCGATCCTGATGTCGCTGCCGCCGCGCGTCGACCTGGCGCTACGACTGGAAGCCGCAGCCCGGCTCGCCCGAAGAAAAGCTCTACACGGACTTCCTCAGGCCGCGCGACTGGGTCTGAGCAGCGCAGCTTCGGCGGCGCGCCGGTAGTGGCGCTGCGCGTCCTGCACGTCGCCCGAGCCGCTCGGCGAGGCGCGCGAGCTCGAGGTGCGCGGCGCGGCTCTCCTCGAACGACAGGCTCGCCTCGAGGAAGCTGCGCGCCTTGCCCCACAGCTCGGCCTCGGCGCACAGGCGGCCGAGCGTCGCGAGCAGCTGCGGCGTCGCGGCTGCGCTCGCGCAGCCAGCGCTCGGCGCGCTCGATGCGCGCGCGCGCCTCGGCTGCGCGCCGCGCTGCGTCGAGCCCGCGCGGCAGCTCGCCGTAGAGCGACACCAGCGGCGTGCTCCATTCGGTCGGCGAGCGCGCTGCTCGAGGATCGCGCGCGCGAGCGCCGCGTTGCCGAGCGTGGTGGCGTGCCGCGCGGCCGCGGCCGCGACGCGCGGCTGCACGCTGGTCCGCCGACGCGCGATGCGCGCGCCAGCGCCGCTCGAAGGCGCCGCGTCGTCCGCCGAGCGCGCCGAGCAGCTCGATCGTCGCCTGCAGCTTGTATTCCTCGGCGAGCGCCGGCGCGATCGCGTCGCGCTTGGCGAGCTGCGCCGGCGAGGCGCAGCACCTCTTCCCAGGCGCCGGCGCCGCGCTCGGCGCGCAGCAGCATGCGCATGCTGGCGATGTGCTGCGGCCCGCTGCCGTGCAGGCTGCGCAGCGCGTCGCGCGCGCGCGATGAAGTCGCGCTCGTCGAGCGCGAGCTCGGCGCGGCTCACGAGCTGCGCGGTCTGCAGCCGGCTCGCCGGCGGCGCGCCGCGCGCTCGAGCCAGCGGTCGCGCGCCGCTCGAAGTCGCGCATCTGGTGCGCGGCGCGCGCCGCGAGCAGCGCCGCGACGCCGGCGCGTCGGCGCCGTCCTCGAAGGCGAGCGCCGCCTCCTTCTCGGCGCGCGCGTAGCGTCCCTCGTAGTAGGCCTGCAGCGCGGCGGCGAAGCGCGTCGTGCGCGCGCTCGCGGCGGCGCCGGGCGCGATAGGCGCGCACCGTGCGCGGGCAGCGCCAGCGCGTGGCCGAGCAGCCGCGTGACCAGCGCGTAGAGCGCGACGAACAGCGGCGAGCAGCGCGACGGCGAAGAACAGCATCGACATCTCGACGCGCCAGGGCGGATAGACGAACAGCACGTAGCCCGCGCTCGACCCGGCCGAGGATGACCAGCGCGACGCGCCGCCGCGAACACCGCGAGCAGCCAGAAGAGCGATTTCATCCCGGCGCGCGCTCGCGCCGCGACTTGAAGCCGCGCACCGCGTCGAGGCTGTCGGAGATGGTCGGCATCTCGAAGCTGATCGAGTCGCCGACGAAAGCTGCTTCAGCTGCGCCAGCGCGTCGACGCGTCTGGCGCGAGCGCGCGTCGAAGTAGCGCTGGATCCAGGCCTGCGCGGCGCGCAGGTCCTCGCGGTAGCCCGCCTCGTCGCGCGTGAGCAGCGACAGCCGCGCGTTGAGCAGCCGCAGGCGCAGGTTCTCGCGCAGGAAGTAGGCCTGCGACGGCGGCAGCAGCGGCGGCTCGGCGCCGTCCGACCTGCCGCACCACCACCAGCTGGCTGCAGCTCGTTCCAGACCTCGGCGCCCAGGCGCGCCAGAACGCCGCGCTCGGCGCGCCGGCCGGCGCGTCCTTCGCCGGCGCCGGCCGCTCGACGCGCTCGTCGAAGGCGAGCGGCAGCGAGTCGACCGCCGCGACCAGGCGTGTCGAGGCGCACGCTCATCGCCGGCAGGTCGACCGCCGGCAGCGCCCGCAGGCGCTCGATGTCGCGCGCCAGCGCGCGGCGCACCGGCACGAACTGCGGCCGGTCGGCGCGCGCCAGGCGCGCCTCGGCGAGCTGCAGCGCGAGCAGCGCCGCGCGCACGTTGCCGGCGAGCTGCAGCTGCTGCGAGGCGATCGCGAGCACCTGCTCGATCTCGGCGAGCTGCCATTCGTCGCGGTTGCGCGACAGGTCCTGGTACAGCGCCTCGAGCGCGAGCTGCTGGCTCTGCGACTCGGCGAGGCGCGCCTCGAGCTGCGCGATCCTTGCCTGCGCTCTCGCGCAGCGCGTCCTGCGCCTGGCGGGCGAGCGTGCGCGCCTCGCGCGCGCTGGCTTCGATGTCGCGCAGGCGCCGCGCCAGCTCCTCCTGCGTGCGCGCCGATGCGGCTGCGCACGTCGATCCAGAAGAGCGCGGCCAGCGCCGCGGCCAGCGACCACGCGCGATCAGTGCCAGGCGCGGCGCGCGGGACGCCTGCGCCGGCGCTCCGGAGCGGGCGCGGCGGGCGGCGTCGCGGCGGGTTCAGTCTCGCTCATGCGAAATATGCTACCAGCCGCTCGAGCATCGCGGCGTCGGCCGGGCCCGGCGACGACCGCCTCGCGCGCGCCGAGCTCGCGCGCGCTGCGCCGCGACGCGCGCGTGCGGCACGAACAGCGGCGTCGCCGCAGCAGCCGCGGCGCCGCGCCGAGCAGCGCGACGAAGTTCTCCAGGCCCTCGCGATGACGACACCGTGACCGCGTGCACGCGCGCCGCGCTGCCAGCGCGCGAGCAGCGGCGCCGGATCGGCTGTCGGCCGCACCCGGCGGTAGCACTCGGCGTACTCGACCTGCGCGCCGCGCGCAGCGCAGCGTATCGCCGAGCAGCGGCCGCGCCGCGCTCGCCGCGGAAGATCGACGACACGCTTGCCCGCGACGCGCTGCAGCTCCGGCAGCGCGAGCAGCGCCTCGCTGTCCGGCGCCCTCCTCGGCGCCAGCACGCCGGCGACGCCGCGACGCTCCGAGCTCGCGCCGCGTGCCGGCACCGATCGCCGCCGCTTGCAGGCGCGTCGGCCACGTCGGCACCTCGCGCCATGACCTTCTGCACCGCCGTCGGGCTGACGAACACCGCGAGGTCGAAGGCGTCGAGGCTGCGCAGCGCGTCGGCGGCGGCAGCGTCCTCGATCGCGATCGTCGGAAACAGGATCGCGCTGCCGCCCGCCTGTCTCGATCAGCGGCGGCGAGCGCTGCCGGCGAGCTCGCGCGGCCGCGTGACGACGATGCCGCGGCCGGCGAGCGCAGCCTAGCGTTCACAGCGCAGGCGAGAATCTCCGTCGGCGCCGCGGCGCGCGCAGGTCGGCGACGACCGCGCGCCGAGCGCTTCCGGGTCGTCGCCGCCTCGCGCTCGGCGCGCACCACGCGCCGGCCGTCGGCGCGAGGCCACGAGCGCGCGCAGGCGGAGCCTGCGCGCCGGAGCAGTTCCGCATAGGCGCCGAGCGGCAGCGTGCAGCTGCCGCCGAGCGCCAGGCTGACCGCGCGCTCGGCGCGCACGCAGGCGCGCGCTCGCCGCGTCGGCGAGCGGCGCCAGCAGCGCCAGCACGTCGTGCGCGGCCGCTCAGGCATTCGATGCCCAGCGCGCCCTGGCCCGGCGCGGGCAGGCTCGTCGTCGGGCTCGAGGCGCGCGCGGATGCGCGCCGCGAGGCCGAGGCGCACCAGCCCCGCCACCGCGAGCACGATCGCGTCGTACTCGCCGCGGTCGAGCTTGGCGAGGCGCGTCTCGACGTTGCCGCGCAGCAGCTTCAGCTCGAGCGCCGGGTAGCGCTCAGCGATCTGCGCGGCGCGGCGCAGGCTGGAGGTGCCGACGCACGGCGCCTGCCGGCAGGTCGGCCAGCTCGCGGACTTGTTCGAAACGAACGCGTCGCGCGGATCCTCGCGCTCGAGGATCGCGGCGAGCACGAAGCCCGGCGGCAGGTCGGCCGGCACGTCCTTCATCGAGTGCACCGCGAGGTCGGCGCGGCCGTCGGCGAGCGCGTTCTCCAGCTCCTTGATGAACAGCCCCTTGCCGCCGACCTGGTCGAGGCGCTGGTCGAGCAGCTCGTCGCCGCGCGTCGACAGCGGCAGCAGCTCGACCGCGCAGGCCCGCGTGCAGCGCCTCGAGCCGCGCCTTGACGTGCTCCGCCTGCCACAGCGCGAGCGCGGCTGCGGCGCGTGGCGATCACCAGCGCGCGTCATTTCCGGTTCCGATCAGTCGACCAGCTCGCGCAGCATCGGCCACTGGCGCCGGCTGACCGGCAGCCGCTCCGCGATGCCGTCGAGCACCACCATCCAGTGCGGCTCGTCGTCTGCTCGGCGCGGCGCGCTCGAAGCCGCGGATCGCCGCGCGCGCCACCAGGCAGTTGCGGTGGATGCGCACGAAGCGCTCGGCGAACTCGCGCTCGAGCGCGACCAGCGGCTCCTCGATCAGGTGGCTCGCGCTCGCTGTGTGCGCAGCGTGACGTACTTCTGCTCGGCGCGCAGGAAGACGATGTCGCGCACCGGCACCAGCACGATGCGGTTGCGCTCGGCGACCGAGAGGTATTCGCGCGCGTCGCCGCGCGCGCTGCGCGAGCTGCTCGCGCGTCCGGCGCGCGCGCCGCGGCGGCCTTCTTCAGCGCCGCGGCGAGGCGCTCGCGCGCACCGGCTTGAGCAGGTAGTCGAGCGCGTTCAGCTCGAACGCCTCGACCGCGTGCCGGTCGTGCGCGGTGACGAACACCACCGCCGGCGCGCTGCTCCAGGCCGGCGAGGTGGCGCGCCACCTCGAGCCCGCCCATGCCGGGCATCTGGATGTCGAGCAGCAGCACCTGCGCGCGCGCTTCGCCGGCACGCGCTCGATCGCCTCCAGCCCGTTGCGCGCCTCGCCGACCACCTCGGTCGGCACCTCGTCGGCGATGTCGCCGCAGCAGCTCCTTCAGCGCGCTCGCGCGCCGGCGCCTCGTCGTCGGCGATGAAAACGCGCAGCACGCTCATCCTTCGGCCGTGCGCGCGTGCGCGTCAGGTACGGCATGTCGATCTCGACCCGGTAGCGCCCGCCGTCGACGCGCGTCTCGATGCGCGCCTCGGCGTCGAAGAACAGCGCCAGGCGCTCGCGGATGTTGTCGAGCGCCATGCGGTTGCCGGCGCGCTGCCGCCTCGGCCTCGATCAGCGGGTTCTCGATGCGCGCGATGCACGCGGTCGCCGCGCCGCTCGATGCGCACCAGCACGTCGCCGGGCTCGGTGCCCGGCTCGACGCCGTGGTAGACGGCGTTCTCGAGCAGCGGCTGCAGCACCAGCGGCGGCAGCAGCGCGTCGGACGGCGCGGCGTCGAGCTCCCAGGTGATGCGCAGCCGCTCGCCGAGGCGCAGCTGCTCGATCGCGGCGTAGCGCTCGAGCAGCGCGATCTCGTCGGCGAGGCGCACGAAGCTGCGCGCGCGTCCGACATCAGCGCTGCGGAACAGGTCGGCGAGGTCCTCGAGCGTGCGCTCGGCGCGCTTCGGGTCGCGGCGGATCAGCGCCAGCACGGCGTTCAGGCTGTTGAAGAGGAAGTGCGGCCGGATGCGCGCCTGCAGCGCCTGCAGCCGCGCCTCGGCGAGCGCCGGCGAGTACGCCTTCACGAGCAGCGCGGAAGTAGCCGAGCAGCACCGCCGCCGAGCAGGCGCGCAAGCAGCGCGCTGCGCGCCATCGCGTCGGCGAGCTGCACGGCGCGACGAGCGCAGCGCTGGTAGCGCGGCCGCGAGCGCCGCCGCGCAGCGCGATCACCAGCGTGCAGCCGGCCCAGTACGGACAGCCGGCCGAGCGACGCGCGACAGCGCGAACAGCACCGCCAGCTTCGATGAGCAGCAGCGGCTCGAGCAACGCCGCGTCCTGCGACGAAGCGCTCGAGCGCGCTGCGCAGATCGGGCGCGGCGAACAGCGCCGCGCCGAGCGCCGAGCAGTTCACCGCGACCAGCACGCGCGCGATGACGCCCGAGGTTGCGGAAATCGGGCAGCAGCGTCCGGATAGGCGTTTTGCCTTATACTCGGCATGCTTAGGAGGCGGTCTTGAACCGCATTCTGACCAATTGCATGCCGAAGAAGGCGCAACCCTGGTCCGGCCGCTTCGCGCAGCCCGTCGACGAGCAGGTCAAGCGCTTCACCGCTTCCGATCGCTTCGACCAGCGGCTCGCCGAGCACGACATCGCGGCTCGCTCGCGCACGCGCGCATGCTGGCCGCGCCGCGGCATCATCGCGCAGCGCGACCTCGCAGGCGATCGAGAAGCGGCCTGGCGCAGGATCCGCGCGAGATCGCGCGCCGGCACGTTCGCCTGGTCGCTCGACGCCGAGGACGTCCACCTCAACATCGAGCGGCGCCTGACCGCGCTCGTCGGCGACGCCGGCAAGCGCCTGCACACCGCGCGCTCGCGCAACGACCAGGTCGCGACCGACCTGCGCCTCTGGCTGCGCGACGAGATCGACGCCATCGCGCAAGCGCTCGCGGCGCTCGAGCGACGCGCTGCTCGACGCAGGCCGACGCGCCACGCCGCGCTGGTCATGCCGGGCTTCACGCACCTGCAGGTCGCGCAGCCGGTGACCTTCGGCCACCACCTGCTCGCCTACTTCGAGATGCTCGAGCGCGACCGCGCAGCGGCTGTGCCGAGTGCCGCAAGCGGGTGAATCGTGCTGCCGCTGGGCGCCGCGGCGCTGGCCGGCACCAGCTTCCCGATCGACCGCGCGCGCGTCGCGCGCGAGCTCGGCTTCGAGGGCGTGTGCGAGAACTCGCTCGACGCGGTCTCCGACCGCGACTTCGCGATCGAGTTCTGCGCCTGCGCCGTCGCTCGTCGATGATGCACCTGTCGCGCCTCTGCCGAGGAGCTGGTGCTCTGGATGAACCCGCGCTTCGGCTTCGTGCGACTGCCCGACCGCTACTGCACCGGCTCGTCGATCATGCCGCAGAAGAAGAATCCCGACGTGCCGGAGCTGGTGCGCGGCAAGAGCGGCCGCGTCTTCGGCCACCTGGTCGCGCTGCTCGCGCTGATGAAGGGCCAGCCGCTCGCCTACAACAAGGACAACCAGGAAGACAAGGAGCCGCTGTTCGACGCCGTCGACACGGTGAAGGATTGCCTCGCGGTCATTCGCCGGCCTGGTCGCCGGGCTCGAGCCGGTGCCGGCGCGCGATGCGCGCCGCGGCGCTCGAAGGCCACGCCACCGCGACCGACCTCGCCGACTACCTGGTGCGCAAGGGCGTCGCCGTTCCGCGACGCGCACGAGGTCGTGGCGCGCGCGGTGCGCGAGGCGGAGACGGCCGGCGTGGACCTGGCCGGCGCTGCCGCTCGCCAGACTGAAGAGCTTTTCCAAGCACATCGGCGCCGACGTGAAGAAGCGTCGCTCACGCTCGAAGGCTCGGTCGCCGCGCGCAGACCACATCGGCGGCACCGCGCCGGCGGCAGGTGCGCGCAGGCGATCGCGCGCGCGCGCAAACGCCTGGCGCAGACTGACCGAGCGCGGCGAGCCGCTCGCGGCAGATCGGCAAGTACTCCGGTCGTGCGCAAGCTCGGCGAGGGCGCGACCTCCGAGGTCTACCTGTGCCACGACCCGTTCAGCACGCGCGACGTCGCGGTCAAGCGTCGTCTTCCCCGAGGCGCTTCAGCGACCCGGAGCGCGGCAAGCTCTACCGCAAGCTGTTCCTCACCGAGGCCTCGCTCGCCGGCAAGCTGCAGCACCCGCACATCTGCGCAGATCTACGACGCGGTCGCCGACGAGACGCTGCACTACATCGTCATGGAGTACGTCGACGGCGGCACGCTGGAGCGCTTCTGCCAGCCGCGAGAACCTGCTCGCCGGTCGAGCAGATCGTCGAGATCATCTTCAAGTGCACGCGCGCGCTCGAGTTCGCGCACAAGCTCGGCGTCACGCACCGCGACATCAAGCCGGCCAACATCCTCGCTACGCGAGCGAGACCGACGTGAAGATCACCGACTTCGGCACCGCGCTGATCGCCTCCGGCGACCACCACCCAGGTCGACGCGCGGTCGGCTCGCCGGCCTACATGTCGCCCGAGCAGGTGCGGGAACTGCCGCTCGACCACCGCACCGACATCTACTCGATCGGCGTGGTGATGTACCACCTGCTCGACCGGCCGCCTGCCGTTCCAGGCGGCGAACAACTTCGGCCTCATCTACCAGATCACCAACGTCGAGCCGCAGCCGCCCTCGGCGCTGCCGCCCGGAGATGCCGCCGCGCGTCGACGCCATCGTGCTGCGCGCCATGGCGAAGGACCGCGAGCACCGCTACCGCAGCTGGGAGGAGTTCTCGATGCGAGCTGGTCGACGCCTTCCGCGCCGAGCGGGCGAGCGCGCGCAAGGCGCAGGAGTTCAGCGATTCCGACCAGCTTCGAGACGCTGCGCAAGCTGCCGTTCTTCGCCAGACTTCTCCGACGCCGAGCTCTGGGAGGTGGCGCGCATCGCCGCCTGGCGCAACGCCGCGCCGGGCGAGCGCCTGATGACGGAAGGCGAGCCGGGCGACTTCTTCTGCATCCTCGCGCAGGGCGCAGGTCAAGGTGACGAAGAACGGCCGGCTGCTCAACGTGCTGCAGGGCCGGAGAGCCGTTCGGCGAGATGGCGTACCTCTCAGGCAAGACGCCGGTGCGCGGCGCCGACGTCACGGTCGACGAGCGACGCCAACATCATCTCGGTGCCCAGCGCGCAGGCTCGCGCAGGCGACCGACGGCTGCCGCCACAAGTTCGACCGCGCCTTCATGCAGATCCTGGTCGAGCGGCTGTCGGCCGCCAACCTCAGGCTGTCGGGCGTCTAGGATGGACACCGTCGCCAACTACCCGGTCATCCGCAAGCTCGGCGAAGGCGCGACCTCCGAGGTGTTCCTCTGCCAGGACCCGTTCCGCAACCGCGAGGTCGCGGTGAAGCGCATCTTCCCCGAGGCGCTGCGCGACCCGACGCGCGGACGCCTGTTCAGCAAGCTGTTCTTCACCGAGGCGTCGCTCGCCGGCAAGCTCGATGCATCCCCATATCGCGCAGATCTTCGACGCCGGCATCGGCGAGGATTCGGGCTACATCGTCATGGAGTACATCGCCGGCGGCACCATGGAGCGCTTCTGCGCGCCGGAGAACCTGCTGCCGGTCGAGCAGGTGGTGGAGATCGTCTTCAAGTGCACGCGCGCGCTCGCGTTCGCGCACATGCAGGGCGTCACGCACCGCGACATCAAGCCCGGCAACATCCTGTACGCCGCCGAGCCGACCGACGTGCGCATCGGCGACTTCGGCCTCGCGCTCAACCGCGGCGCCGAGACGACGCAGATCACCGGCGTCGGCTCGCCGGCCTACATGTCGCCCGAGCAGATCCGCGAGGAGCTGGTCGACCACCGCACCGACCTCTACTCGCTCGGCGTGGTGATGTACCAGCTGCTCACCGGCAAGCTGCCGTTCCAGCGGCACCAACAAGTTCAGCATGATCTACCAGATCACGCAGTACGATCCGGCGCCGCCCTCCGCCGCGCGCCCGGCGGTGCCGGCCTCGCTCGACCGCATCGTGCGCCGGGCGATGCACAAGGAGGCGGCGCAAGCGCTACCAGAGCGGCGACGAGTTCGGCGAGGACCTGATCGAGGCGCGGCGCGCAGGGCCTGGGCGACCGCCGGCGCAGGCAATTCAGCGACGCGGACAAGTTCGCCGCGCTGCGCGCCATGCGCTTCTTCGCGCAGGTTCGCCGATCCCGAGCTGCTGGGAGGTGATCGCGCATCGGCATCGTGGGAGCGCGTCGCCGGCGGCAACGCCGTGGTGCGCGAGGGCGAAGGCGGCGACTTCTTCTGCGTGCGTCATCGACGGCGAGATGCGCGTCACCAAGAACAAGAAGCTCCTCAGCGTGCTCGGCCCCGGCGAGTGCTTCGGTGAAATGGCCTATCTGTCGGTGCAGAACCAGGAGCGCGGCGCCACGGTGACCGCGGCAAGGATTCGCGCATCGTGCGCGTGCGCGTCGCCGACCTCGAGCAGGCCACCGTCGCCTGCCGCGCCAAGTTCGACCGCGCCTTCCTCGGCATCCTGGTCGAGCGACTCAACCTCGCGAACAGTCGTCTCGGCGTCTGGCTAGAGGATTCCGCAAGCAAGGACCGTCGGCCGAGGCCGAGGTGGATGGCCTGCAAGCGCTCGGCGCCGTGGTGCGCGTACCCCGCATCCTCGACCACGGCGCGGACTTCATCGTTCTCGAGCAACTCGACCTGAAGCGCAACGGCGATTGGGCAGACGCTGGCGCGCATGCTGGCAACCCTGCATCACACGACCGGGACGCGCTTCGGCTGGCACCGCGACAACTTCATCGGCGCGACCCCGCAGATCAACAGCATGGCGCGACGACTGGGCGACGTTTTTCTGCAATGCCGAATCCAGCCGCAACTGGCGCTGGCGCGGAAGAATGGCTTTTCGATTCCATGTTTCCAAAAGTAATCTTCTTGAAGGCCACAAACCCTAGCCGTCACTCCTCCACGGCGACCTGTGGAGCGGCAACGCGGGCTTTGTCGATGAAGGGCCGGTGCTCTTCGACCCGGCGGTGTACTACGGCGATCGCGAGGCGGACCTCGCGATGACCGAGCTGTTCGGCGGATTTCCGGCGCGATTCTACGACTGCCTACAACGAAGCGTTTCCGCTACCGGACGGGATACGAGACGCGCAAGCACTTCTACAACCTCTACCACCTGCTCAACCACCTGAACATCTTCGGCGCGGGCTATCTCGCGCAGGTGCGAGCGGACGCTAGACCTGCTTCACGCCCTCTAGGAGTTTCTGCAGCTCGCCGGACTGGTACATCTCTTTCACGATGTCCGAGCCGCCGACGAACTCGCCGTTGACGTAGAGCTGCGGGATCGTCGGCCAGTTGGCGTACTCCTTGATGCCCTGGCGGATCTCCGGCGTCGGCGAGCACGTTGACGCTGTGAGAATTGCTGCACGCCGCAGGCGTTGAGCACCTGGCACGGCGAGCGCGGAGAAGCCGCATTGCGGAAACTGCGGCGTGCCCTTCATGTAGAGCACGACGGGGTGACCGGTCGACCTGCTGCTTGATGCGTTGTCTTGGTGTCCATGGGGCGATTTTACCTTTCCGCCCGCGACCCGGGGTATGCCCGCCAGATCGGGCCAGCCGCGACGTGGTTTCAAGCCCCGCCGCCTCGAGCAGCGCGCGCACGGCCTCCTGCTGCCCCATGCCGTGCTCGAGCAGCAGCCAGCCGCCCGGCAGACAGGTGCGCGGGCGCTTCGCGGATGACGATGCGCATCGCGTCCAGCCCGTCGGCGCCAGACTCGATCGCGAGCTGCGGCTCGAACCGCAGTGCCGCGAGGTGCGGATCGCCTGCGGCGACGTAGGGCGGGTTGGCAGACGACGAGCTCGAAGCGCTCGCCGGCGACCGGCTTCGAACCAGCGGCCGTGCCGGAACTCGATCTCCAGGTTGCAGCTCGCCGCGTTGCGCTTCGCGACTACCAGCGCCGCGGCGCTCGCATCGACCGCGACGACCCGCGTTCCCGGCCGATGATGCTTCAGCGCCAGGGCGATGGCGCCCGAGCCGGTGCCCAGGTCGAGAACCGAAGCGAGGCTTGCGCTGCCAGCGCGAGATCGACCAGCAGCTCGGTCTCGGGGCGCGGGATCAGCACCGCCGGGGTTGACCGTGAGATCGAGGCCGTAGAACTCCTTGCGGCCGAGGATGTAGGCGACCGGCTCGCCCTTTGCTGCGTCTCGTGACGAAGTCGAGAAAGCGCTTTCGGCTTCGGAGGGAAGGGTCTTCTCCTGGAAGGCAAGCACGCTCGCCTCGCGAAAATCCGGTCGCCGCCGCGAGCAGCAGGCGCGCTTCCCGCGCGTCGATGCCGCTGGCGCGCGAGCGCTTCCTGCGACGTTCATGCCGCTTCTTCGGCGAGCGCCGTGAGCTGCTCGGCCTGGTGCTCGGCGGCGAGCGCGCTGATCAGCTCGTCGAGCTCGCCGTCCATGATGCGCTCGATCTTGTACAGCGTCAGGTTGATGCGGTGGTCGGTGACGCGGCCCTGCGGAAAGTTGTAGGTGCGGATGCGCTGCGAGCGGTCGCCCGAGCCGATCAGCGACTTGCGCGTCGAGGCGGTCTTCGCCTGCTGCTCGCTCATCTGCTTGTCGCGGATGCGCGCCGCGAGCACCGCTCAGCGCCTTCGCGCGGTTCTTGTGCTGCGAGCGCGAGTCCTGGCACTCGACCACGATGCCGGTCGGCAGGTGCGTGATGCGGATCGCCGAATCGGTCTTGTTGACGTGCTGGCCGCCGGCGCCCGAGGCGCGGAAGGTGTCGATGCGCAGCTCGGCCGGATTGAGCACCACGTCGTCGATCGCGTCGGCCTCCGGCAGGACCGCGACCGTGCAGGCCGAGGTGTGGATGCGGCCCTGCGCCTCGGTCTCGGGCACGCGCTGCACGCGGTGGCCGCCCGACTCGAACTTGAGGCTGCGAGTAGGCGCCCTGCCCGACGATGCGCGCGATGACCTCCTTGTAGCCGCCGAGCTCGGACGGGCTCTCGGAGATGATCTCGACCTGCCAGCGCTGGCGCTCGGCGTAGCGCGTGTACATGCGGAACAGGTCGCCGGCGAACAGGCGCCGACTCGTCGCCGCCGGTGCCGGCGCGCATCTCGAGGAAGATGTTGCGCTCGTCGTTCGGGTCCTTGCGGCAGCAGCGCCTTCTGCAGCTCGGCCTCGAGCTGCTCCATCGCCGCGCGCGCGGTCTTCAGCTCCTCGTCGGCGTAGGCCTTCATCGAGGCGTCGGCGGCCATGTCGCGCGCCTCGCCGGCGTCGCGCTCGGCCTGCCGGTAGCTGCTGGTAGAGGGCGACGACGCTGCGAGACGCTCCGGCGTGCTCGCGCGACAGCTTGCGGAACTTCGTCCAGGTCCGCGCGTCGCGTTCTCGGCGGCGAGCAGGCCGGTTCAGCTCGCTCCAGGCGCCCGACCAGGCTGTCGAGCTTGCTGCGCAGCGTCGCCTTCACTCTGGGCTTCTTCAGCGCCTGCGTCGGGGCGTGCAGCAGCTTGTTGGTGAGGCCCTGCGACAGCGCCTCGAGCACCGCCGCGGGATCGTCGCCGCGCGCGAGCAGCCTTCAGCGCGCGCTCGAGCTCCTGGCGGCGCGCTTCCTCGGCCTGGTCGCGCAGCTGGCGGATGAGCGGCACGATCTCGCGCACCTGCATCCAGTGCATGAACTGGCCGACCTGGGTGTCGATGATCGCCTCGGCCTGCTCGACCGCCGAGCGGCGCGCGTCGAGGTTGCTCGGCGACGATCGCGCCGCAGGTCGTCGATGCGTGTAGAGGAAGACGTCGTCCAGCTCGCCCGACCTCCGGCTCGATGTCGCGCGGCACCGCGAGGTCGACCATGAACATCGGCCGGCGGCGGCGCGCGCGCAGCGCGCGCTCGACCAGGCCCTTGCCGAGGATCGGCAGCGAGCAGGCGGTGCACGAGACCGACGATGTCGTACTCGTGCAGCTGCTCGGCGCAGCTCGCGCAGCTCGATCGCCCGGCCGTTGAAGCGGTGCGCGAGCGCGCTCGCGCGCGCTCCAGCGTGCGGTTGGCGACCGTGATGCGCGCCGGGCCCTGCGCGGCGAAGTGCGTCGCGCACAGCTCGATCATCTCGCCCGCGCCGATGAGCAGCACGTTCTGGTCCTTCGAGGCTCGGGAAGATGCGCGCCGCGAGCTTCACCGCCGCCGCGGCCATCGACACGCTGGTCGCGCCGACGCTGCGTGGTGCGTGCGCACTTCCTTCGCGACCGCGAAGGAGCGCTGGAAGAGCTTGTGCAGCACCGTGCCGAGCGTGCCGGCGGACTCGGCGGCGCGCGCCGCGTCCTTCATCTGGCCGAGGATCTGCGGCTCGCCGAGCACCATCGAGTCGAGGCCCGAGGCGACGCGGAACGCGTGCCGCACCGCCTGCTCGCGCGGCAGCGTGTAGAGATAGCGGCTGCAGCTCGGCCGGGTCGACGCGGTGATAGCGGGCGAGCCACTGCGGCGATCGGCGCGGCTCCTCGCCCGCGAGATAGAGCTCGGTGCGGTTGCAGGTCGAGAGGATCGCCGCCTCGGCGAGAACGCGCGCTTGCAGCTCGGTCAGCGCGTCGCGCAGGCGCTCGACGTGGAACACCACGCGCTCGCGCACCGCGAGCGGCGCGGTCTGGTGATTCAAGCCGAGTGCAAAGAGCGACATGAGGTCATCGGAAAGCGCGCTAAGGCCTCGGATTATATTGGGAGTGGTGGCCAAGGCCGGAATCGAACCAGCGACACACGGATTTTCAGTCCGCTGCTCTACCAACTGAGCTACTTGGCCGTGCCTGAAGGGCAACTGCGAGGAAGGGGCGGATTATAAGAAAAAGGGCGCCGCAGCGCCCTTTCTCCAGTGATGCGAAGGTCGTTGCGACCTTACATGTCCATGCCGCCCATGCCGCCCATGCCACCCATGCCGCCGTGGTCGTGGCCGCCGCCGCCGCCCTTCTTCTCTTCCACCAGCTCCGCGACCATCGCGTCGGTGGTGAGCATCAGGCCGGCGACCGAAGCCGCGTTCTGCAGCGCGGTGCGCGCTGACCTTGGTCGGATCGATCACGCCCATGCTGCACGAGATCGCCGTACTCCTCGGTCTGCGCGTTGTAGCCGTAGTTGCCCTTGCCTTCGAGCACCTTGTTCAGCACCACCGAAGGCTCGGCGCCGGCGTTGGCGACGATGATGCGCAGCGGCTCTTCGAGCGCGCGCATCACGATCTTGATGCCGGCTTCCTGGTCGTCGTTGGCGCCCTTGATCTTGCCTCGAGCGCCTGCGCGCGCGCGGATGTACGCCACGCCGCCGCCGGGGACCACGCCTTCTTCGACCGCCGCACGCGTCGCGTGCAGCGCGTCTTCGACGCGGGCCTTCTTCTCCTTCATCTCGACTTCGGTCGCGGCGCCGACCTTGATCACCGCCACGCCGCCGGCCAGCTTCGCCACGCGCTCCTGCAGCTTCTCTTTGTCGTAGTCGCTGGTGGCTTCGTCGATCTGCACGCGGATCTGCTTGACGCGGCCTTCGATGTCCTTCTTCGACGCCGGCGCCGTCGATGATGATGGTGTTTTCCTTGCCGGCCTCGACCTTCTTCGCCTTGCCGAGGTCCTTCAGCGTCGCGTTCTCCAGCTTGAGGCCCAGCTCTTCGCTGATCACCGTGCCGCCGGTGAGGATCGCCATGTCTTCCAGCATCGCCTTGCGGCGGTCGCCGAAGCCCGGCGCCTTGACCGCGCACGGTCTTGAGGATGCCGCGGATGTTGTTCACCACCAGGGTCGCGAGCGCTTCGCCCTCGACTTCCTCGGCGATGATCAGCAGCGGCTTGCCCGCCTTGGCGACCTGCTCCAGCAGCGGCAGCAGCTCGCGGATCGACGAGATCTTCTTGTCGTACAGCAGGACGTACGGGTCCTCGAGCAGCGCACATCTGCTTCTCGGGGTTGTTGATGAAGTACGGCGAGAGGTAGCCGCGGTCGAACTGCATGCCCTCGACGAGGTCGAGCTCGTTCTCGAGCGACTTGCCGTCCTCGACCGTGATCACGCCTTCCTTGCCGACCTTGTCCATCGCGTCGGCGATGATCTTGCCGATGTCGGCGTCGGAGTTGGCCGAGATCGAGCCGACCTGCGCGATTTCCTTGGAGGTCGAGCAGGGCTTGGAGATCTTCTTCAGCTCCTCGACCACGGCGATCGACCGCCTTGTCGATGCCGCGCTTCAGGTCCATCGGGTTCATGCCGGAGGCGACGTACTTCATGCCTTCGCGGACGATCGCCTGGGCGAGCACGGTCGCGGTGGTGGTGCCGTCGCCGGCGACGTCGGAAGTCTTGGAGGCGACTTCCTTCACCATCTGCGCGCCCATGTTCTCGAACTTGTCCTTCAGCTCGATCTCCTTGGCGACCGAGACGCCGTCCTTGGTGACGGTGGGGGCGCCGAACGAGCGCTCGAGCACGACGTTGCGGCCCTTCGGGCCGAGGGTGACTTTGACGGCGTCGGCCAGGATGTTCAGTCCGTGGACCATCTTGGCGCGCGCGTTTTCGTGAAAGCGTACTTCTTTGGCTGGCATTGTCGATTCTCCTGCTAGCGAATTCGTGTGGCGTTGGCTCAGGCGCCTTCGATGACGCCCATGAGGTCTTCCTCGCGCATCACGAGGAGCTCATCGCCCTTGACCTTCACGGTCTGGCCGGAGTACTTGCCGAACAGCACGCGGTCGCCGACCTTGACGTCGATCGCGATCAGCTTGCCGTTGTCGTCCTTCTTGCCCTTGCCCACGGCGACGATTTCGCCCTGGTCGGGCTTCTCGGCGGCGGTGTCGGGGATGACGATGCCGCCGGCGGATCTTGCGCTCTTCTTCGATGCGCTTGACGATCACGCGGTCATGCAACGGACGGATCTTCATATCCATCTCCCATTGAAAAACGGATGATTTACAATGACTTGGGTGATCAAGTCACTTAGCACTCAGTAACGACGAGTGCTAATAATAGACCCTATGCCACGGCTTTTCAAGACCTTTTGCTGTGCCTCGCGCTCCTTCCCGGCTGGGCGACAGCGCAGCTGCCCAAGGAAGTGGCCGACGGCCTGCGGTCGGCCGAGATCCCGCTCTCGAACGTCGGCGTGGTGGTGCAGGAAGTGGGCGCATCGCGGCGTGGCTGATCGTAATTCCCACCGAAGAAAAAGCCTCAGCAATGCGTAA